>Ga0154468_107_pt2 | contig 30840 bp, 34 predicted proteins | sample RifGroC2_FD_115947 | JGI IMG/M metagenome (GOLD analysis project Ga0154468, IMG submission 115947) | Deltaproteobacteria bacterium GWC2_42_11 | reverse complement strand
CCAAGGGTAGAGTTTATTCAGTCTTTATATGCCAACCTTGAAAAATGGTATAAGATTTTTCTAAAGAAAGGCTTTAAGCCGATTAGCGAGGCATGGAAGGGTTATTTTGATATGTCCGGCAAAAGAGTAACTGTCCACCAGGCAAATGGCAATATCATGGGTATTGCATTAACAATAAATGAGGATGGTTTTCTGATGGTACGGGAAAGTTCAGGGAAGGTTGTGAAGATTATTTCAGGTGATGTAAGAGGGTAATGGATTTGATTTACATAACTTCTGGTGCAGATACCTTCAAGAGAGATAAGCCGTTTTTAATGACTGTCTTTACAGCGATGCAGAGGAAAAGCCTTGCCTTACTCAAAGGGATATCGTTTGAAACGACCCTGTTTTTGTTGTAATACGGATGAAAGATGGCAGCAAGTTCCTGCAAATAAAATGTCAGCCTGTGCGGCTCCAGCGATAATGCACAATCTTTAATAATATCAGGGAATGATGCAAGTGTTTTTATAATGGACATCTCTTCATTTTGATTCAGAAGGCTTAAATCAATATCATTATGGGTTGGCAGCGCCATCCCTTTTTCTTCAGCATGCTTAATAATGTTTGCAATTCTTGCATGGGCGTACTGGATGTAAAATACAGGATTTTCAGGTGCTTGTTTCTTCGCAAGTTCAAGGTCAAATTCAAGGTGCGCATCTGACTTCCTCATCAGGAAGAAGAACCTGCATGCATCTCTTCCGACCTCATCTATCACCTGCCTTAATGTCACAAACTCGCCCTCCCTTTTACCCATAGGCACTGGCACACCATTCCGTAAAAGAGATACAAGCTGGATGAATATTATCTTGAGGATGTTATCATCATATCCCAGGGCTTTTAAAACCGCCCTTATACGAGATTCATAACCGTGATGGTCAGCGCCCCAGATGTCTATTATCGTATCAAAACCCCTTTCTATCTTCTCCCTGTGGTATGCTATATCAGAGGCAAAGTATGTGAATGAGCCATCATTTTTTATAAGGACCCTGTCCTTGTCGTCGCCGAACCCGGTTGTCCTGAACCATGTTGCACCATCATTTCCATATATTACACCTTTTGACTTGAGTTCGCTGATTGTTTTATCAACAAGTTTTCTGTCAAATAAGGTTTTTTCACTATACCATACATCAAAATCAACACCAAAGTCCTTAATATCCCTTTCTATCCATGAAAGGATTGTTCTCATGGAAAAGTCTATGAACTCATGTAAACACTCAGGAAATCCTAACTGAACGTTCTTATATTTATCGCCGTGTTTTGTAAGGAACTCCTCTGCAATATCTTTTATGTATTCGCCTTTGTAAAAATCTTCCGGGAATGCAACGTTCCTACCGAGAAGCCTCAGATAGCACAAAAACACCGACTGACCAAGTATAAAAATTTGCCGTCCCCTGTCATTTATATAATACTCCCGTATTACCTCGAAGCCTGCTGCATCAAGGATGTTTGCAAGTGTATCCCCGACAGCAGCCCCCCTCCCATGACCTATATGAAGCGGACCAGTGGGGTTTGCACTTACAAATTCGACCTGTATCTTCTTCCCCTTCCCTATTGTCAGCCGCCCGAATTTCTCATTAAGAAGCACTATTTCCTTTAAAACATTCCTCCAGTGCCCCTCATCAATAAATATGTTTATAAAGCCAGGCCCTGCAATTTCAAATTTTTTTATGATGCCTGTTGTATCAACAACTTTGTTTAATATAATTTCTGCTACCTTGCGCGGCGCTTTACCCTCTTTCGGGGCAATAAGCATTGCAGCATTTGTTGAGAAGTCCCCGAACTCCTCCCTTCGGGGTTTTTCAAGTATGATTGGAGGGATGGTTTCAATTGATAACAAGCCCTTGCCCTTGCAGTCTATAACTGCATTTTTTATGATATTTATAATAGGGTCTCTCATTTAATTGTCTCATTATACTGGTCAGGTCTCCTGTCTTTTAAAAATGACCAGTCCTGTCTTACAATATCAATCATTTTAAGGTTAATATCTAATATGACTATACCCTCTGATTCTCCTGTGGGCTCATCAATAAATTCTCCGTCCGGACCTGCACAAAAACTCTTCCCATAAAATTCCTGTCTTTCCTCTTTACCGATCCTGTTTACTCTGAAAATAAATATGCCGTTTGCGTGGGCGTTTGCTGCTATTGCCCTTTCCCATTTAGCATGGGAGCGAATAAATGCGGATGCTGTAGGAGCAAATATAATCTGTGCACCTTTTAATGCGAGTATCCTTGCACCTTCGGGGAAAAAATTATCCCAGCATATCTGTACACCTATTTTTGCGTAGTTTGTATTAAATGTTGGGAAACCCATGTCGCCGGGCTTGAAATAAGCCTTTTCCTCCCAGAATGGCAACTGCGGGATATGTACCTTCCTGTATTTTCCTATGATACCGCCGTTTTCGTCTATAACAAACGCTGTGTTATAGAAATTCTCTCCGTCTTTTTCAAATACAGGGGCAATAAGGACAACCCTTTTTTCTTTTGCAATTTTTTTCATCAATTTTATTGTCTTCCCTGATTTGTCTTCTGCCAGTTTGAAGTTTTCAGGGTTAATATCCGCAGGAAACCAGTATGTATTAAAGAGTTGCGGAAGGCATATTATCTTTGCCCCTTTATCAGCAGCAAGGCGGGTAAGATTACCTGCCTTCTCAATGTTTTTATCCTTATCTCTTCCTGCTGTCAGTTGTATCCCTGCGAGTGTCAACATTTTATTTTAGCCCCCGCTGAAAAACCATTTTAGTTCTTATCACAAGACAGTAGTCCTTGCAAGCGTAAGCGCATATACACCTTTTACACCTGCTTTTTTCAAAACCCTTGCGCATTCATTTATAGTTGCACCTGTCGTATAAACATCATCTATTATCAAAACATTTTTGTTTTTAAAAACCGACTTGTCTCTGACTGCAAAGGCACCTTTTACATTTTTAAGCCTCTCTTTACCTTTCAGTTTTATCTGTGGTTCTGTAAGTCGTTCCCTTATAAGATTCAGATAATCTATCGGGATTTTATGCCTTTTTGAGATTTTCCTTGCCAGTAAAAGAGACTGATTAAAGCCGCGGTGTTTTAGTCTTTTTTTGTGAAGCGGTACAGGGACAATAATGTCATAATTATTTGGAGGGAGTCTGTCTGCCATTATAGAACCAAGCGGTTTTGCAATAGATGTCTTCCCGTTGTATTTAAATCTGTGTATGGCATCTAACAGAACGCCGTCATATACAGCAATACTCCTTGCTGATGAAAATGGCGGTTTTTTTTTAATACAGTTGCTGCATGTGTGGTGTGAGGATATTTTTGACACAAAAGGCATGCCGCATATCTGACATATTCCGTCTGAAATGAAGTTAATCATGTTCCTGCAATTTATACAGATACAGTCATTTGCAGGAGTCCTGCAAAAAAGGCATACAGACGGAATTAAGATATTCAACAAGGATTTTAGTAAGTCCTGCAGCATATTTTCATGTCCCGATACCTTGACACCAATAAACGCTTATGATATTTTTTAGAAAACTTGTAACTGCCGGAGTGGTGAAACTGGTAGACGCACGGGACTCAAAATCCCGCGGGGGCAACCTCATGGGGGTTCGATTCCCCCCTCCGGCACCATATATTTTCAGGCAAGATTTTTAAGGCTGGTTGTTTAGAAAAGGTTTATACACCTATTGAAACCTTCCTGTCTGCACCGCTGATTCCTACTTCTTCGTCTGTCAGATAACATCCGGGGTCTTCTGCCCACACATCGCTGTATATTACCTCTGCCCTGACCCTGTAGTTTCCCCCGCATATATCAAGGTAATGACATGCCTTGCATCTGCCTTTAACCATTTTGGTCTTATTTTTCAGCCCTTTCATCAAATGGTCTGATGTATCGTTCCATATATCCCCGAATTTCCTTTCCTTTATATTCCCGAATGAATAATGGAACCAGAACTGGTCAGGGTGCACATAACCCTGACTGTCTATGCAGCCTATGCTAATGCCGCTGGAATTTCCACCCCTCTTTTTTAACAAGGCATAAACATTTTCTGCCTTTTCTGCATCTTCTTTCCTTAACTTGAGATACAGATAGACACCGTCAGCATCGTTATTCCCTGTCAGAACATCTTTTTCTAATCCTCTTTTATAAAACTCTAAAGTCTTATCAAATATAAAATCCATAGCCTTTCTTGTCTCTTCATGCGAGAGGTCATCTTTCTTTATCCTTTCACCTCTACCTGAATAAACCAGATGAGAGATATAAATCCTTGGTATATCTTCTTTCTCTGCAAGGTCAAATATCTCCGGTAACTGACTTATTGTGCGTTTACTTATTGTAGTTCTTATTCCAACCTTTATACCTATGTCTCTGCACCGCCTCATACCGTCCAAGCCCTTCTGAAACGCCCCCTTAACACCCCTGAAACTGTCGTTTACTTCCCCAATACCGTCAAGGCTCACGCCCCCATATGCAAAACCTGCCTCTTTTATTTTGTCTGCCATGTTATCATCAACCAGAATACCGTTTGTTGAAAGTGCTGTTCTTATGCCCCTGAATTTTGCATACTTTGCCAAATAAAAGAGGTCTTCCCTTAAAAGCGGGTCTCCGCCTGAAAATATAATTACAGGGCACTTAAATTCGGCAAGGTCATTTATAAGGTTAATGCCTTCTTCTGTTGTAAGTTCGTCATTATACGGGTGGTCAAATGAGTCTGAATAGCAGTGAACGCAATGGAGGTTGCACCTGCGGGTAACATTCCAGACAATGACGGGTCTTTTCTCATTTGAAAACTGGAGAAGTCTGGGTGATCCAGATTGCGTAAAAGACTTAATACCCTCGCTTATCTTTTCAGTCTCGCATAAGAGTTTTGTAACGCCAAGCATATGCCTATCCTTCCATTTAACAGGTAACTACAGGTAATCATATTATTTAACTATTACTACCCCTCTCATCCCATTATCGCGGTGAAACCTGCAGTAGTATTTATACTCACCTGCTTTATCAAAAACAACCTTGAATTGCTTTCCATATTTGATAGTCTCCGAACCTTTAATAGATGCATCTTCAAAAATCACATTGTGCGGGTCATCTTCATCTTCATGTACCCATACAACAGTATCGCCGGCTTTTATAGTAATTGCGGCAGGTTTAAATAGCCAGTCCTTCATTTTAACAACAACCTCATCGGCAAATGCAGGGGAGGATAATGATATGCAGGCAGCAGCAAGAAGCAAAATATTTAAGTGGTTGACTTTCATAGAAAGATACTTTTTTTAATGGGTCTTGTTTGTTGCATTGTATTTCCCAATAGGCTTATTAAACGGCAATTTTTTCAAAATATCAAGTTTTTTAGTATCGTATATATATACAGCGCCATCATTTTCTCTGACACTTATAAGTGCAAAACTGCCGTCCTTTGTGAACTCAGTATGCATGGTAAACTTACCCTTTTCAGGTGTCAGTTCATGAAGCACCTTAAAATCTTTCTTGTCAACTAATTGCATTGTATCTGTATTTGTATCTACCCAGATATGCGGGATAGACTCGTGTGTCCTTGCAAAATATCCCGGTCCTTTCAGAGTTACACTTTTAATTATATCCCATGAGGACAAATCCATTATAGTAAGAATCGGTGATTTTATATGTGGGAATGCTGCAAATGTCCTGCCTCCATCCTTCCATACGCAGGCAGAGGCAAGGTGAGGCATTCCGCTTATAGGAATGTCCTTGATATTTTTTCCTTCTTCAATATCAAAGACTGTGAGATGTTCTCCGCTCCTTGCAGCGCCTACCAGGTACCTTTCAGAAGGCTCTATAAAAAAGTCGCTGAAAGGCTGCGCAATAATAAGTTTTTTAATTTTGAAATTGTCATCAGAAAATCCCCCATTAGTCCCCCCTTTGATAAAGGGGGGCGCGGTAGGATTATTTCCTTTATAGTCTATCAGCCATACTTCAGGCTTTTCGCGAAGCGCTGCCACAAACACCCCTTTTTTCTTTAATGTATATACTGCACCGACCCGCGCCTCTGTATCAACAATAAGGACAGGCATCATCCTTTCTGTATCTATGAAAACCATATTCTGCGGCAGGAGATTTGCAACTGCAATATATCTGCCGTCATCAGATACTGCCAGATTCCTTGAATTTATGCCGACTCTAATCCTCGCTGTTTCCTTAAAGTTTTTCAAATCATATTTTACAAGCCAGCCGTCCCTTGAGAGTATATATGAAAAATTAAAGTTATAATCAAATTTAGGCCCGCCGTGCATTGCGCCGACTTTTACTTTATCAAGGAGGTTGAAGGTGTTCCCATCCATAAAATGAACAGTGCCCAAGCCTCCTTCAACAACCATAAAGAGGTTGGAATGGTCAACCCCCTCACCCTCCCCTCTCCCAGATGGGGAGAGGGTTAGGGTGAGGGGTGCTGCCATTTGGGACTGGGGACTCTGTGGAATAATTTTACTATTTAGAATATCCTCCTTCCCCCATCTTGGTTTTTCAATTGGCAGTTTTATATAAGGGATAATCCTGTCTATCTCTTCAGGCTTTAAAACATTTTCAAACGCAGGCATGTTTGTAGCAGGAAGACCTTTTGATATAGTATCTTTAAGTTCTTTATCTCCTTTATTGCCGATTGTTTCCTTAAAGAGCGGGGGTGCGGATACGCCGTATCTTTCAGGATGATGGCAGGAACTGCAGTACTTAAGGTAGAGTTCATCAGGTGCAGAGATACCCACTGCCCCGCCCTCTGCCGCAAGTGGGGAAGGGATTATTATAATAAAGATAAAAAAAAGGCTGCAACATATCGCTGTAGCCTCTATTTTAAACATAGTTTTCATATAAAATTATTTACCAAATTTTTCTTTTATGAATGTTACAACCTTCCATGTATCATCCTTTGAAATGTTTGTTTCGCTGCCGGGACCAAATGCCTCCATATCTGTGTTAGCGCTCCCCTTTTCAATAATCCAGAACAACTGGCCATCAGACCTGTTTGAGAGATAATCTTTGGTAAATGCCTTTGGTTTTATTTCTAAATCCTTTGCACCAGAACCTTTACCATCACCTGTTTCACCGTGGCATTTCTTGCATTTCTTCATATAAAGTTCTTCACCCCTTGCAACAGCATCCTTACCCTTTACAGAAATACTACAGCAATCACAAAACCTAATATTGTTTTAATCTTCATATATTTATACCCTCCTATGAATAGTGCAATCAAGGCTAAAGCCTTGAGTTACATATGCAGTAACTCAAACCTTTAGGTTTGAGGTTTTCGTATCATCTCCTTTCTTGTGTGAAAACATACCACACTAACCAACCCGGAATCTGCTTAAAAAAAAGGTTGAGGGGGATAAACCCCTCAACCTTTTTGCAGAACCAACCCTATCTTTTATGCAGGTGTTTAATTAGTATATGTCATACCTTGTGTTATACACATTAAACTTACCTGTTGGTGTAACAAGTCTTGAATCTGTTATCCTTGTCTTTTCTTTCAGGGTATTATCATCAAATACTATAATCTCACCCTTTTTATCCCACAGGGCAATCCATACCTCATCGCCAGCCTTGTTATACTCCATGTGCACTATCCTGCCTCTGTCCGCGAGTTTAATGATTTTAGGCGGAGCATCAAGGTCTTTTATGTTAAATATAGATACACTCCTATAGGCATCCTCAGATTTAGCAAGTGTATGGTCAACCCAGAGGTTATTGCTCCTTGGATGTGTCTTGATAAACAGTCCACCCTCACCTGCTGTCTTGAGTTTCCTTACAACCTTCCATGCATTCCCCTTATATTTTCCCTCCGGGGCGGTGCCTATAAGTGCTACCATTGGTTCACCAAGGTGCGGCGTGGCATAAACAGGACCATTTTTCGGGTCATTAAAATTAGCGCCCCTTCCAGGATGGGGTTTCACGCCTGTTTCGACAACAGCAACCCTCTTTCTGTCCTTTGTATCAATTACAACAACCTTATCCCTCATATTTGCTGCAACAAGGAAATACCTCTTTGTTTTATCCCAGCCGCCGTCATGCAAGAACCTTTCTGCATCAATCCTTGTCTCAGTAATAGTTCCTTCAGAAAGTTTGCTGTAATCAACAAGAAGGGTTATGCCTGCCTCTTTTATATTCAGAACCCATTCAGGGGCATGGTGCGATGCAACTATTGATGCAACCCTGAGTTCAGGGTGATACTCGTTTGTGTCATATGTATAGCCCCTTGTGCTTACAATCTTCAACGGCTCAAGTGTCTGGCCATCAAGGATTACATATGAAGGTGGCCAGTAATTGCCTACCACAGCATATTTGTCATAGAATCCCTTATATTTGCTGGAATCAATTGACCTTGCCTCAATGCCTGTCTTTACCTCTGCAACAGTCTGCGGCGGGTTCATCCAAAGGTCAACCATTGTTGCCTTTGCATCCCTGCCGATTGTGTATAAATACCTTCCAGAATATGAATATCTGAGTGTATGGACTGCAAAACCTGAGTTAACTACAGTAACGATCTCTTTTGTATCACCGTCAATAATACCAATCTGCCCTGCATCTCTTAATATTACTGCAAAGAAGTTTTCAATATTCCTCTTGTGAGCAGGCGCTGTTGGTCTCTTATCTGGCGGAACAATGAGTTTCCATGTTGCCTTCATGTCCTTCATGTTCCATTCAGGCGGAGCAACTGGCTCGTGCTGTATGAATTTTGCCAGCAGTTCTGATTCTTCTTTGCTGAGAACACCTGTTGTTCCCCAGCCAGGCATGCCGCCCTCTGTGCCGTCGTAGATGATGCCAGCCAGTTTTGCAACTGTCTTTGTGAGTGTCTTGTCCGGCATAAGTGACTTGCCTGTAGCTCCCTTTCTCAGTGTTCCGTGACATCCGCCGCATCTGTTAAAATAGATCCCCGTTGCCTTTGCGAAATCCTCTTTTGAGATTTCAGGCACAGGCTGCAGTGCAGGCGCCTTTGCTTCTTCAGCCGCTTTGCTGATGCCTATATTCGCTATGAGGAATATAGGTATCAATAAAACATAAAACAATAATTTCTTCATAACTCCCTCCTCCTTTTTTAGATTACGAGATGATATTTCAAAAATATTAGTGTGCCACGAGCAAGCAAAAGAGCCTATTTATCCCCACCTTGCACACCTCGTACTTTATTGTGCAATTATTATACCATTATTGCTCTAAATTTTTGAGGAATAGAGACATAAACATAACCCATTGGAAAAAATAGATATTTCATTACATCCACAACCATCTTCATGTTCATTACTATTTTCCATTCCCATCCTATTGGCGAATATCCACCATTTTATGGTGTAAAAACACCTACTTTTCCCCCTTCTATTTCATGTCATAGAACTTGAGTAGCACCGCTGATACCAATATTCGCTATGAGGAATATAGGTGCAGTAAAACATACAGAAAAATTCTCTTCATAATAAATCGCTATATCTCCCTCCTTTTTCAGGACAAAATTTTGTTGCGATAATAGTCTAAGAAAAAGAATGTGTCAAGAGAAAACTTACAATAAATTGCGGCTTATTTTATTGACTTGCCTAGTATTATTTTTATATATAAAGTGTACAGTTATAATGTTGAGATGGAAGGTAAACAATGGTCAGGTTGTCAGTCAACAGGCATAAGCCGCAGGCAGTATTTTTTGTGGGTTCAGGTCCCGGTGACCCCGAATTGATTACAGTTAAAGGCAAAAGACTTCTTGAAGAGGCTGATGTCGTAGTTTATGCAGGCTCTCTTGTAAAAGAAAAGGTTTTGATGTATGCCTCCAAAAGCGCCTTAATTTACAACAGTGCATCAATGATACTGGATGAGATTATGAAAATCATGATTACAGCAGCAAAGGCGGGAAAGAAGGTTGTAAGACTTCATACAGGAGACCCGACATTATACAGCGCCATTCGTGAGCAGGCAGACATCCTTGAAAAAGAGAGCATTCCCTATGAGGTCATCCCGGGTGTAAGTTCTGCGTTTGCATCTGCCTGTGCACTAAAGAAAGAACTCACAATGTCTGAGATAACGCAGACAGTCATATTTACAAGACTTGAGGGAAGGACGCCTGTGCCTGAAAAGGAAAGGCTGTCTGAACTGGCAAAGCATAATGCAACCATGTGCATATTTTTAAGTGTGGGCATGATTGAAAAGGTGGCTGCAGAACTCTTGCAGGGTTATCCTGATGATACACCTGCTGCTGTTGTGTACAGGGCAACATGGGAGGACGAAAAGATTATTACAGGCAAATTAAAGGATATTGCCAAAAAGGTGAAAAAGGCAGGGATAAAAAGACATGCCATGATAATTGTGGGCAGGACATTGTGTCAAGGGTCAAGACGTGTGCCCTCTGGGCGCGGTCATAGGTCAAAACTATATGACAAAGACTTTGAACATGGATATAGAAAAAGGAAGAAAAAGGTTTAAAAACATTGTTTTCTACTACCTGCCGCCGATTGCTTACATGGCTTTGATATTTTATTTATCCTCTCAATCTTTTGAAGAATTACAACTGCCGGAAATCTGGAATATTGACAAGGTCATACATTTTATAGAATATGGGATACTCGGAATTCTGTGGTTTAGGGCATTAAATATTACAATTGAAAAAACGCAAATAATTATAATTATAGCATTTGCTATAACTTTCATTTACGGCATCTCTGACGAAATACACCAATATTTTGTGCCAAACAGGAATTCAAGCATCTATGATGCAATTGCCGATGGATTTGGCGCATGGGTTGGGATAGTTTTATATAGAAAGATTAAGGCTAAAAAATAATGAAACTTGCAATATTTGCACTCACTGAAAATGGCATGAAATTAGGGGGGAAACTTGTTAGTAAAATCAGCGATAATTCTATTCTTGCAAACCCCAAAGACTTTAAGAAAGCCGTAAAACATGCCTTTAAAAAGTTTGACGGCTTGATTTTTATAATGGCAGCAGGGATTGTTGTCCGCACAATTGCACCGCTTTTAAAGGGCAAAGAAAAAGACCCGGCAGTAGTTGTAATGGATGAAAAGGGCAGGTTTGTCATAAGCCTTTTATCAGGTCATCTTGGCGGAGCAAATGAACTTGCAAAAAGGGTTGCAAAGGCAATTGGCGCAAGACCTGTTATTACAACTGCAACAGATGTAAATAACCTGCCGTGCATAGAAGATATTGCAAAGAAATTCAATCTGGCGGTTGAGGATGTTAAAAAGATTAAGTCGGTTAATTCTGCAATTGTTAATGGGAGGAAGGTTATATTTGTTGATGAAAATATAAAAAGGCTAAACGCTATAAAAAAATTTAGAGGACAGCAAAGTTTTAAATTCTATAAATCTATTTCTAAACAATCTAAAGCAGATGTTTATGTTATTATCACAAATCATCTTTCACCTCACATCTCACACCTCACACCGTACATTCTATTGCGGCCAAAGGACTTAGTCGTGGGCATTGGCTGTGACAGAGGGGTAAAGTTAAAAGAAATTGAGACCGCATATCTTAAGGCGCTTAAAAAATTTAATCTATCTCCTCTATCCGTCAAAAACCTTGCATCCATTGATGTAAAGAAAGATGAAAAAGGACTTTTAAAATTTGCCAAAAAATATAATCTGGAAATTGAATTTTATTCAAAAAGTCAACTTGCAAAAATGCCATTGCCATCTGGGTTTTCTAAATTTGTAATGGGAAAGGTCGGCGTTGGCGGCGTATGCGAGCCTGCAGCACTTAAATCAGCAGGGGCAAAAAAGATTTTGGTTAAAAAACAGAAGATAGGAAGGGTAACGATAGCGGTGGCACAAATTCCTATCACAAAAACATAAGCAAGCTCATGCTCAAAAATTGCTCAGATGCAAGGCGGAGCAAGGCCCCGATTGAAACTGTCGGGGGGAGGCATACTTTGAGACCTTTGAATTTCACCCTGAATGGTCTTAATGGTCATTCCGGTGGCACAAGCTTCCAGCCTGTGATGACAGGCAAGATGCCTGTCCCACCAGAATCTAGTATTTTCAATGCCTTCTGGATTCCCACTTTCGTGGGAATGACAAAGAAGAGGCAATTTTCAGCGTGAACTCTACCTGCACTCCTTGCAGCGTCCATACAATTCCAGTTTGTGCGTTGTAACCTTAAAGCCCATCTTATCTGCAACCTCTTTCTGAAGATGCTCAATCCTTTTGTTTTCAAACTCAATTATCTTCCCGCATTTTGTGCAGATAAGGTGGTCGTGGTGAGAGTCTTCATCAGGCAGGTGTTCATACCTTGTCTGTCCGTCGCCGAAGTGTCTTTCAAATGCAAGCCCGCACTCTGAGAGGAGTTTCATTGTGCGGTATACAGTTGCATAACCTATCTTTGGATTTTTTTGTCTTACCTTTGCGAGGAGTTCTTCAAGGCTTATGTGAACGTTTGTTTTCAAGAAAGTATCAACTATGTTGTCCCGCTGTGCAGTTGATTTCAGACTTTTTTTATGGATATACCTGTCCAGTATATCCTTTTTATCAGATATCTTCATGCCGCTGTCTTTTTAAGTGTTGAATAATAAAATTCCTTTGTTATCTTTTCTTCCTCATCATAGAGGATGCACTTTGTGGGACACCGTTTTATCGGGGCATCAGTATCCTGCGGGCATTTATCATAGTTTACCACAGCAAGGTTGTCTATGATTTCAATGCCTCCTTCAACAGGGCAGTCCTTTACGCAGAGACTGCATGCAATACAGGACACCTTGCAGACCTTTCTTGCAACAGCGCCTTTATCCTTATTCCTGCAGTAGTTAAAAAGTTTGTGAGAAACATCGTGCATCTCTATTATAAACCTTGGACATGCCCTTGCACATGCACCACAGCCAACACACGTATCATAGAATACAACCGGCAGTCCATTGTCATTCATTGCCATTGCATCAAATTTGCATGCCTTAACACAGTCGTCGTAGCCAAAACAGCCATAAGTGCATGCCTTTTCACCGCCAGTGAAGTTTGCTGCTACACAGGTCTTTTCGCCCTTATAGATACTGCTTTTTACAGCCTCTTTTTCACCGCCGCGGCATAAGACAACAGCATAGAGTTTGTTTGCTGTCTGTGTCTCAACTCCTAAATATGACGCAAGTGCATCAGCGACAGATTGCCCACCTGCAACACAGCCTGTAATCGACACTTTGCCGACAAGCACACTCTCAGCAAACATCCTGCAGCCAGCAAGACCGCACCCGCCGCAGTTTGTATTGGGTATTATCTGAAGCACGTCCTCAATCCTCGGATCTTCCTCTACTTTAAATTTTTTGTCAGCATAGGCAAGGAACAGGGACAATGCAGCGCCTATTATGCCCATACTTCCTGCAGATATGATTATTATATCACCTGTCATAATGAATACCGTGATGCGTGTGCGTGATGCGTTATACGGTTTTAGTATTTTCACGCATCACGTATAACGCTCACGTATAACAGTTTTTACCTTATAAGTCCTGCAAAGCCCATAAATGCCAGCGCCATCATACCTGCTATTATAAGTGTTATTGAAATCCCCTGAAATACAGGCGGGACATCAGCATATTCAAGTTCTTCCCTTATGCCTGACATCATAAGTATTGCTATTGTAAAGCCTACACCTGTGCCAAAACCAAAAAATATACTCTCAATGTAATTATAATCTCTCAAGACCATAAATAATGCAAGACCAAGCACAGCGCAGTTTGTTGTTATGAGAGGCAGGTATATGCCCAAAGCCCTGTAAAGGTGCGGGCTTGATTTTCTTATAAACATCTCCACAAACTGGACAAGCGCTGCAATAACGATTATAAATGCCACATACTGCAAAAATGGAATATTAAATTTTACCAGAACATAAGTCCATACAGGCCACGTTATGGCAGCAGTTAATGTCATAACAAATGTTGTTGCAAGTCCCATATTAAGCGCGCTCTCAGTCTTGTTTGACACGCCAACAAACGGGCATATCCCAAGAAAGTATGAGAGAACAATGTTATTTACAATACTCGCTGATATGAAGATTAAAATGACATCCATATTTAATGTCCGTGCGTTTCAGCAGGTTTTTTGCTTGACAGATAATTTACAATCGCAACCAGAAAACCGAATACAAAGAATGCGCCTGCAGGCAGAATCATTATTATCCACGGTTCAAACCAGTTACCCAAAAGTTTAATGTCTAATATGCTGCCAAAACCAAGCAATTCCCTTATAGAACCCATTAAGGCAAGACTTAATGTAAAACCTATGCCTATACCTAGTGCATCCATAATAGATGGGACTATAGGATGTTTCTGGGCAAATCCTTCTGCCCTTCCCAGTATTATGCAGTTGACAACAATCAAAGGCACATATGGACCAAGCGCCTTTGATATTGGCGGAAACATTGCAGCAAGAAACATATCAGCAACAGTAACATATAAAGCAATGATAACAACATATGTTGCAATCCTTACCTGTGACGGCACAATCTTCCTTATAGCGGAAACACTTATATTTGCACAGAGCAAAACAAAAAATGTTGCGAGTCCCATTGCAATACCGTTTGTTGCAGAGTTTGTTACAGCAAGCGCAGGACACATTCCAAGAGCAATCCTAAACGGCGGTATCTCCTGCCACAGACCTTTTTTAAACTCATGCCAGAGGTTGTATTCTGCCATTATTTTAAAATCTCCTCACTTGGGAAATTCTTTAATACCTTTTCAACTGCATTATTTATATTTTTTACAACGGCATCTGACGATATTGTTGCGCCTGTTATTGCCTGTATCTGGTTCGGTTTTTCAGGCTTGCGGTATTTAATATACTCTACCTTCGGCTTTATCTCAAGGCTCTTGAACTGTCCTTCAAATTCAGGTTCTTTTATCCTGTTGCCGAGACCTGGTGTTTCGTTCTGTTCAAGGATCTTTATACCTTTAAGTTTTAAATAATCGGTATTTAACCCGACCATAATCCTTATATTCCCCTGAAACCCTCCACCGTCTGCTATAAAAGCAATGCCAGCAGAACTGCCGTTTGCATCAATACCTTTATATACAGTAATCTTTTCCTTGTTTATCTCTTTTTCAATGGTCTGATAATCCTTTGCCTCTGGCAGGACAACAAAAATTGCCTCTCTTAATTCCCTTCTCTTATTTTCCTGAATAAGAGGGTCTGCAAAATGAAATACCTTGGCAAGAATGCCTCCTGATACTGCACCTGTTAATGAGAGGACAAGAATCATCTTGAAAACTTTCTTGTTCACCCCGTTAGACCCCCCTGTCCCCCTTCACCAAAGACCTTTGGTCTTGTGTGTCTGTTTATTAAAGGTGTAAAGGCATTCATAAGGAGTATGGAATACATAACACCTTCAGGGAGTCCGCCCAAAAGCCTTATAATAACAACAAGAAAGCCTGCGACTATCACAAATATCCATTGTCCAATAGGTGTTGTCGGTGTTGTAACCATATCAGTTACCATAAACCATGCGCCGAGCATCGCGCCTCCTGCAAGCATATGAAATAACGGGTCAGGATATTTTAACGGGTTTACTAACCAGAATATGCCTCCGAAGACTGCAATTGAACCGAAATAGCCCAGAGGCATCTTCCAGTTTATATAGCCTTTATATCTCAAATAAAGCCCGCCGAGTATAATTGCTATGGCAGATGTCTCACCGAGAGAGCCTGCGGTATTTCCAAACAATAAATCAAGATGCGGGGTTATTTTATGCTCAAATTTCATAAGCGCCAGCGGGGTTGCAGCAGAAACAGCATCAATACCCTGTTTTGCAGCCTTTGTTAATGGTTCGCTCCATGTTGTTATCAGTACAGGATATGCTGCCTGTAAAAATGCCCTGCCTAAAAGTGCAGGGTTAAATATGTTGTAGCCAAGTCCCCCGAATATCTGCTTGCCCAGACCTATGGCAACTACACTGCCGAGTACTGCTGCATATAAAGGAAATGACGGAGGGAGTGTCAGGGCAAGGAGTATCCCTGTGATTATTGCGCTGCCGTCAGTTATTGTTACAGGTTTGCTTCTTATCTTCTGAAAAGCATATTCAGTTGCCATGCATGCAACTATGCAAGTAATTATAAGGAATAATGCATTCAGACCAAAGAAATAGATGCTCGCAGCACATGCAGGCAAAAGTGCAAGGATGACAGTGTGCATAATCTTATGCACATTATCTTCAGTAGAAAAATGAGGCGACGAAGACACAACAAGCCTGTCAATTGGGTTTTCTTTTGGCTCTTTTGGAACAGGCTTTGGCTGCTCTATCGGTTTTTCTTGTTTGGTTTCTTCCATAATTTAACTATGTGTAAAGTTGACGCTCAAAAATGTTCCAGATGCAAGGATGAGCAAGGCTTCAAGCGAGGCATACTTTTACAGTATGTTGAGCGAAGAAGCCGCAGCGAAAACGCAGCAGATGGACGTTTTTCAGCGTCAACTATCTGCTCCCTGCCTTTTCAGCCTCCCTAACCCTTAACTTCCCCACCCGGAGCCACTGGACAAGCGGCCTATTTGAAGGGCATGAAAACGAACAGCACCCGCATTCTATGCAGGAAATGCCTCCCCATGCCTTGAACCTGTCAGGCTCATTAAACCTTGCGTAATCTGTCAGTCTGTAAGGCATGAGATTCACAGGACATGTCTCTACGCACCCGCCGCACCTTATGCAGGGCTGATATTCAGCAGGTCTTATTGCATCGCCTGCAAGCACTGTTATACCCGATGTGCCTTTGATAACAGGGACATCCAGATTAGTCTGGGCAATACCCATCATTGGTCCGCCCATTATTACAAGTTTCTCAAGACCCTTTTTCATACCACCGCACTGGTTTATAACTTCATCAAAGGATGTTCCTATCCTTACCATAAGGTTTTTAGGTTCATTTATGCCGTTGCCGCTTATTGTAACCACCCTTTCAAGCAAGGGCTTTTGATACTTAACTGCATCATACACTGCCTTTGCAGTGCCAATATTATGGACAACCACGCCCACATCCATCGGCAGTTTGCCAACAGGCACCCTCCTTTTCAGGATAGCCTTTATAAGCATCTTTTCAGCGCCCTGAGGATATTTTGTTTCCAGCGGAACAATTTTAAGGTCAGGTATAATTGACTTTTTTGCTTTCTCAAGGGCATCTATTGCATCAGGTTTGTTTTCCTCTATACCGATATAGCCGCTGCTTACACCCAAAGCCTTCATTATTGCCTTCATTCCCCACAAAATCTTTTCAGGCTCCTCAATCATCAGCCTGTGATCAGATGTCAGATATGGTTCACATTCACATCCGTTCAATATTACAGAATCTATTTTCTTGTCTTTTGGAGGGGATAGTTTTACTACTGTGGGGAATGCAGCGCCGCCCATGCCAACAATCCCTGCCTCTTTTATTGCATTTTTGATTGTCTCTGATGTGAGAGTATCTGCATCAAGCCCTATAGAACCATTACCCCATTCTTTGACACTGCCGTCACCCTCTATAATAACAGACATAATCTTGCCGCCAACAGGGTGCGGGTGCTTTTCTATCTCTTTTACCTTTCCGTTGATTGTTGAATGGACAGGGCTCGTTACAAAGGCAGCTGCATCGCCGATTTTCTGTCCCTCTGTAACAGTATCTCCCTTTTTGACAAGGGGCTGGCACGGCGCACCTATATGTTGCTGCAATGGTATTACAACCTTTTTAGGAAGTTGCGCCCTCTCAGTTTTTTTGCCAGCAGTAAGTTCTTTATGATAATCTGGATGTATTCCGTGCTTGAAAGTTTTTAAAGTCATATAAAATAAAAAAAGGTTATAGGCTTATTTAACCTATCACCCGCTTTTTACCACTTATCAGGTTTAAAATTTGGTGTCAAGTTTTTTAATAACAGTTTTTTAATAAACAGATGGCAGCACAATGTATTTTCTGTGCTTTATCAGGGTAAAGGGTGCAAAAAAACTTGACAAGTTTATTTGTCATTTGTTAGTCTTAACTGCTTCAAAATTCCTTGAGGGCGGGAATTTCGCCTTACTATCAAAATTCAGGGAGGGAATAATTTAATGAAGAAAAGATTTTTACTGGCGCCAGGCCCAACACCTGTGCCAGCGGAGATAAACCTGGCGATGGCTCAGCCGATGATACACCACAGGACACCGCAGTTTTCAGCCATATTTGCAGAGACAAAAGAGGATTTAAAGTATCTCTTTCAGACAAAACAGGATGTCCTCATACTTGCTGCTTCAGGGACAGGCGCTATGGAAGGCTCTATAACAAACCTATATTCACCGGGTGATGAAGTCCTTGTAGTGAACGGCGGTAAATTTGGCGAGAGGTGGGGCAAAATCGCAGAGGCGTACGGACTAAAAGCGCACTGGCTCAATGTGGAGTGGGGGAAGGCTGTTGACCCAGCAGATGTAAAAAAGGCATTGGATTCCAATCCTAATATTAAAGGCGTTTTTGTTCAGGCGAGCGAGACATCTACAACAGTTGCCCATCCGATAAAGGAACTGGCTGCGATTACAAATGGCATGGACAACTGTCTCCTGATAGTTGACGGTATAACATCCGTAGGGGTTTTCCCGACGCTTATGGATGAATGGGGTATTGATGTGCTTGTATCAGGCTCACAAAAGGCATTTATGCTGCCGCCGGGACTTGCATTTACTGCTTTGAGCGAAAAGGCATGGAAGTTTCAGGAGACTGCAAAATGCCCGAGGTTCTATTTTGATTTTAAGAAAGAGAGGAAGAACCTCAAGGACAATACAACAGCATACACGCCGGCGGTTTCTTTGATTATAGGACTTCGGGATGTTTTAAAGATGCTCAAACAAGAAGGGCTTGAAAATGTCTTTGCAAGACATAACAGACTTGCAAGGGCAGCAAGGGCTGCTGTAAAGGCAATGGGTTTGAAACTCCTTGCTCCTGATGCACCGTCAGATGCAACAACAGGCGTGTATCTGCCAGAATCTGTTGACGGCGGGAAATTTGTGAAATATCTCCGCGACGACATGGGCATTACAATGGCTGGCGGACAGGATCATCTCAAAGGAAAGATTATCAGGATAGCGCATCTCGGTTATGTGGATACGTTTGATATTATCGTCGCCATATCGTCCATTGAAATGGCCTTGAGAAAATTTGGGCACAAGGTTGAATTCGGCAAGGGTGTTGCCGCGGCACAGGAAGTCCTTATGGAGGCTTATAAATGAAGGTTCTCATAAGCGACAGCATGTCAGAGAGGTGTGTTGATATTTTTAAGAATACGTCTGGGATTCAGGTAGATGTAAAAACAAAGTTAAAGCCCGAAGACTTAAAGGGCATAATAAAGGATTACCATGCCCTTGTTGTAAGGAGCGCCACAAAAGTTACAAAAGAGATTATTGACGCTGCGGACAATCTTAAGGTTATAGGCAGGGCAGGCACCGGTATTGATAACATTGATGTTAATGCTGCAACAAAGAAGGGAATTGTTGTAATGAACACCCCTGGCGGCAATACAGTAACCACTGCAGAGCATGCTATTTCCATGATGCTTTCTCTTTCCAGAAAGATACCGCAGGCAACAGCCTCTATGAGAAAGGGTGAATGGGAGAAGAAAAAGTTTGAGGGGACCGAAGTTACAGGCAAGATGCTTGGAATACTGGGTGTAGGTAATATAGGCAGTGTTGTGGCAGACAGGGCAATGGGACTGAAGATGAATGTTATTGCATACGACCCGTTTATATCCCAGGAAGCAGCGGGGAGGATGGGCGTTGAACTCGTTTCCCTTGATGAACTTTACAGGAGGAGTGATTTTATATCTATACATGCGCCTTTGACAAATGAGACAAAGAACATGGTAAATAAAGATGTTTTTGCAAAGATGAAAAAGGGTGTGAAAGTCATAAACTGCGCAAGGGGCGGTATTGTGAACGAAAAGGACTTATGTGAGGCAATAAAGGCAGGTATTGTTTCAGGCGCTGCATTTGATGTGTTTGAAAAAGAGCCTGCTCCTCAAGACAATCCGCTTCTTAAGATGGAAGAGGTGATACTCACCCCGCATCTTGGTGCAGCCACATTTGAGGCACAGGAAAGTGTTGCCATTGCTATCGCAGAGCAGATAGCAGAGTACCTTTCAAAGGGGACTATCAGAAATGCGGTTAATGTGCCGTCTATACCAACAGAACTATTATCTACCCTGTCGCCGTATCTTACCCTTGCTGAAAAACTCGGCAGTCTTCAGGGGCAGATACTTGCTGGTGGGATAGAAGAGGTTACTGTTGAATATACAGGCGATGTTGTAAATTATGATGTTGCCGGCATTACCATATCAGCATTAAAAGGGCTGCTTGATCAGGTGCTTGACCAGTATGTAAATTTTGTTAATGCGACATTTGTTGCAAAAGAGCGCGGGATTAAGGTTGTTGAAATCAAAAGTTCAAGACCGATTGATTTTGCAAGCAGCATTACAATAAAGGTAAAAACAAGGGGAGAGGAAAATATAGTTGAAGGTGCGATGTTTGGCAAAAAGGATTTGCGGATAGTAAGGATAAACAAGTTTTTCATTGATGCAGTGCCGGAAGGGTATTTGCTGATGCTCCACAATTACGATAAGCCGGGTGTCATAGGAAATATAGGAACCCTTCTTGGCGAAAATAATATCAATATTGCCCGACTGCACCTCGGCAGGGAAGCCATTGGCGGAGAGGCTGTTTCTGTGTGGAATATAGACACACCAATTTCAGAAGATGTCTTGAAAAAACTCCTTAAACTCCCGAATATAATCTCGGCGAAAATGGTAAAGTTATAAAAAACAGGTAATTGGTTATGGGTAAGGGGTGATAAGAAAAATCCATAACCTATAAACTATAACCTATGACCGATAAATCATTAAACATATCGCTTCCTCAGGGTGTCAGGGATATGCTCCCTGAAGAGGCTGAAAAGGCAAGATATGTTGAAGAGACTATAGTTTCTGTACTTGAAAAAAATGGGTTCAGGAGGGTTATTACACCTCTGCTTGAATACATTGATGTTCTATCGCTTGGACTAGGTGCGGAACTACAGGACAAGATATTCAAATTTGTCGACCCTGTTTCAGGAAAGATAATTGCGATAAGACCTGATATAACTCCTCAGGTAGCGAGGATGGTTTCTACAAGGATGAGGGATTATCCTCTGCCGATCAAGTTATACTATAACGAAAATATTTTAAGATGTGAAGAGCCGAGGGGCGGCTTGCCGTCTGAACTCCTTCAGATAGGGGCAGAGTATATAGGTGAAGACTCCCCTGATGCTGATGCAGAGGTAATAGCAACCGCTGTAGAGGCGATTAAAAAGGTCGGCGTCAGAGATTTCAAGATTGACATAGGACATATAGGTTTTTTCAAGGGCATATTAGAGGACATTAAGGCTAGTAAGGATATCAAGAAAAAAATTAAGGATGCTGTGCTTATAAAGGATAACTCCTCTTTACAGGAGGTTCTCTCCTCTGTGCGGGAAGTTAGAGGTGATAATGCGATAAAGATTCTTTCTGATTTACCGTCGCTATTTGGAGATAAAGGAGTGATAGATAAATTAAAATCCCAAGTCAAAAACGAGACGGCTATAAAGGCACTTGATGATCTTGCAAGTATTATTAATATGCTTGAGAAAAAGAAACTAAAAAACTATATAACAATTGACCTCGGAGAGGTCAGAGGTTTTGATTATTATACAGGTGTTATATTTGAGGGCTTTACAAAGGGTTTTGGCAGGGCAATCCTGAAAGGCGGCAGATACAATAACTTGCTTGAAAAGTATGGCTATCCATGCCCTGCAACAGGTTTTGCATTCAATACAGAAAATGTTATTGCAGCAGTGAAATAAAAGAGGTTTGGCAATCTTAACGGAGTTGTAATGTCCAGCAGTATAGTAATTGTGGGTGCACAGTGGGGTGATGAGGGGAAGGGGAAGGTGGTTGACATACTTGCTGAATACAGTGATATTGTGGTTAGATTTCAGGGCGGTAATAATGCAGGGCATACAATTGTTGTAGGTGATGATAAGTTTATATTGCACCTTATACCATCGGGGATACTGCACTATGGCAAAAAGTGTGTCATAGGAAACGGTGTTGTTATTGACCCGGCAGTCCTTATCGAGGAGATAGAGACATTAAAGAAAAGGGGGTATGCTGTAAATGAATCAAACCTTTTGATAAGCAAGGAGAGCCACCTTATAATGCCGTATCATAAGGTATATGATGTGGCAAGAGAACGGCTGAAAGGTGAGTCAAAGATAGGGACAACAGGAAGGGGCATAGGGCCGTCATATGAAGACAAGGTTGCAAGGTGTGGTATAAGGTGCGGCGACCTATTAAGAAAAAATATCTTTTTTGAGAAATTAAATGAAAACCTCATTGAGAAGAATCGTTTCTTGAAGGATGTTCTCCATGAAGATGGTTTTGATGCACAAAAGATTTACAAACAATACATGGCATACGCAGAAAGGATAGGTGGGCACATAACAAACACCTCAATATTTCTGGACAACGCAATCAAACAGAGCAAAAAGATACTTTTTGAGGGAGCTCAGGGGACGCTGTTAGATGTTGACCACGGGACATATCCTTTTGTGACATCAAGCAATACAGTTGCCGCGCAGGCAGCGATAGGGAGCGGGATAGGTCCTACAAAACTTGGCATGGTAATAGGTGTATCAAAGGCATATACCACAAGGGTTGGTGAGGGTCCATTCCCGACCGAACTTAAAAACGAAGAAGGTGACAGACTAAGGGAAAAGGGCGGGGAGTTCGGCGCTACAACAGGAAGACCAAGGAGGTGCGGCTGGTTTGATGCAGTCGCTCTAACGCATGCGGTAAGGGTGAACGGTCTTGAATCCCTTATAATAACCAAACTTGATATACTTGATGGACTTGACGAGATAAAGATTTGTACAGGCTATGATTATAACGGCAGGATACTGGAGGACTTCCCTTCAGACATTTCTGTGCTGCAGGACTTAAAACCTGTTTATGAAACACTCCCCGGCTGGGAACAGGACACACAGAGGGCTGCATGCTTTGAGGACTTGCCATTGAATGCAAGGGAATACATAAAAAGGCTTGAATTATTGGCAGGCATTGATGTAATAATGATATCTGTAGGTGCGAAAAGAAAAGATGCTATAATGGTTAAAAATCCGTTTGAGACTTAAGACTCCAGTCTAAAGTCTATAGTCTCAAGTCTGTATTTACGAGCCGCTAGCTCAGTTGGTAGAGCAACGCCCTTTTAAGGCGTGGGCCCCGGGTTCGAATCCCGGGCGGCTCACCAGTTACCTTCGGTATTGGAAATTGTAAAGTGAAGATTGGAAATTGTAAAATTTAAGTTTTTGCTTTTTTTTAACAAATTTGCAATTTAAAATTTCCAATTTCCAAATTTCAATAAATTATTAAAACCTGTCCCCATCGTCTAGAGGCCAAGGACACCGCCCTTTCACGGCGGTAACCCGGGTTCGAATCCCGGTGGGGACGCCAGAAAAATCAAGGGGTTGTAAGATTTGCAATCCCTTTTTCATTTTCACTGTGCCTAAAATTGTGCCCAGTCTCAAGGGTTTCAACCGCCTTTTTTAGATTTTCAAGCCTGAGATGAGCGTATCTTTGGGTCATCCTTCCGTCTTTGTGTCCCAAAAGATGCTGCACAACATAAAGGTCATTTCCCCTCTGGACAAGGTTTGAGGCAAAGTCATGGCGCAGGTCATGGAATCTGAAATTTTCTATCCCTGCCCGCCTGCACGCCCTATTAAATGCCATTGACAATTGGTGAGGATTATAGGGCTTTCCATCTTGGTTGAATACAAAGGGACAGATAATGGATACCACCTTTGCATTTTTCATGCCTGCAAGGACATTGTAAGGAGTCTCTGCAAGGGGTATGATAAGCCTCTCCCTGTTTTTTGTATCCTCTGCCCCAAGAGTTATTACCCTGTTTTGAAAGTCAACCTGACTCCATGTCAAAGATAGTATATTGCCACGGCGCATCCCTGTATATCGGGCTAATGTAACAATAGACTTTAACCATGCAGGGCAATGGAAAAGAAGACGGTCTAACTCTCCATGCTCAAGGTATCTTACACGCTGGTCATTAAACTTTGGCATTTTGAAAAATTCAAAGGGACTTTGTTTTACTAACTGCCATTCACGCTTGCATAAAGAGAAGACCCGCCTTATAAAATGTAGTTCTTTTGCAGCCGTCCCTATCTTTACGCCTGCCTCAAGTCTCTTTGCTTTGTATGCAGAAAGGACAGCAGGTGTAATTTCCGATAGTGTAAGATTTGCAAACGCTGACAGAAGGTGGCTATCCCCAACTTGGATTGCCCTCTGATATGTTCTGGGGGCTTTATATCTGGCATCCTCTTTTAAGTATTTATCCCATACCTCAGCAAATAAGATTGTCTCTGCTGGGTCTTTTTTAAACCATTCCCCAGATACTATATCCCCTTTAATCTTTAGGGCAATCTTCCGTGCAAGTTCTTTATTTACTGTGCCTGTTGACTTTCTGATAAGCGCACCATTAAACATGATTTTTGTCCACCAAACATCACCTCTTTTGTAAAGCACTTGGTATCACCTCCTTTCAAGGTGCATGTCTGGTTTTCCTTCGGGGGTAGTATAAACAGACCTAATGATTTTATCAAGATGTTTTTTCATAGATTTTGCTTTTTTCCCCTCAATCCAAAAATCAATATCGCACTTTTTAAAACGGATTATTTTACCAATTCTGTAATGGGGAATCTGTCCTCTCGCTACAAGGTAATAAAGGGTCTTCTCTTTGATATTGAAATAAAGGCTTAAGCCCTTTATGTCAAGCCATTCAGTTTTCATTGTTTTTTCAAGGTGTCATTATTGCAATAGGTTTTTGCTCTGCTCATTGGTTCTTAAAGGTCATGGGAAATAGATTGAAGATTCATGTCCCTTATCTCCTCAAATGCCTTAAACTTAAGTTCCCATAACCTGACTGTCTCTGTGTGAATATTCAGCAACCTTGCAATTTCCTTTCTGTCTATCTTGAGGGCAAGAAATACAGCAAGAAGATAAAAGGTTCTAACATCTAGCTGCATCCCGTTAAGTGCTGTGCCGGTCAATGCTGTAAATATTTTCTTGCAATGCTTACAGAAGACCCTCTTTAACTCATAGAAGTTTGAAATCCCTTTATCGCTGGCTATAGCCTTGCCGCATTGAGGACAGTGAGCGCCTTTAGGGTGAATCATTTTTAAAACCGCCATACGACAAGCCTTCTCATCAAGTAAATCAATGGAAAACTCATCCTTTATTTTTTTGATAAAGTTCAATGATATTTGCATAGTCATTGCCTTGCCTCACAAATCATTAAACCTGTTATCTATGTCCATTTTTCCACGCCTTAAAATTTTCAAACCGTAAATAAATATCGGGGGTCAAATTACCCGCCTGCTGAAACCCCTTGGAAGGACCCATAAAGTCTTACTCCTCATACAACTCTTTATATTCTGCCTTGCGCATCTCCAATTCTTTTTCAAACTTCCCCTTTTGCAGCTGTAATTGCTCAATGAGTTTTGCTATCATATCAATTGCGCCTTTCAGGTGGACTATCCGGTAAAAGACTTTCTGTTTATCCATTGTCTTCCTCCCATGTAAAAGTTCACTCCTCACAACCAACAGGTTCAGCAAGACCTCGCCTGATTAAATCCTCTGCATCTGATGTCTGCATTATGGCTGTGTCCCCTTTTTTGTAATAAGCCCCTTTTGTGTTCACAATGGTTTTAAATTTAAGAGTAACAGCCTTTATCATATCAGGGAATTTAGCCTTTCTAATCCCAATGATAATCGCTGCCTCTTCCGTCGCCAACGCATAGACTTTCCCCTTTTCAAGTGATTGCATCTTGTTATCAATTTTGGCTGATACGCCTTTTAAAATCTCAATCTTCACCTTTGGGGATTCATTATCAGCCGCTGCATTGTCATCATAAAAAATGTCTGCATTGCCTTCTTTGATAAGATTCTCTGCCCCAGCAGATGACATCTCTATAACCGCCCCTGCCCGCATACCCTTCCATAAATCATCCTTCAGCAACCTCACTCTAACGGGGTCTGACATAAGTCTTGCTTTTTTTAACCTTATCAATTCCTGTGCGTCCTGAGGCGTAACCTCGCAAATATCACCAACCTTAACCCCCACCCCCTTTATTCCGATGTTCTTTAAAACCTGAATCCGTATCTTCATACCCTTACCTCCTTATTATTTTTTTCTATACATTTAAGGCATCGTCAAAATCGTTTTTTTGATTTTGACTATGTTATTTACTAAATCTTAAATATATTCTATTTTTAAATATATAAAGTCTATTCTTATATAGGGTAAAGATTCTTTACTCTGCCCAGAGTAAAGATTTTTTACTAGGCAAAGTAAAGATTTTTTACTCTGCCCCCCCTTTGATGTGTCGTTTTCTGCACATCACCCTTGCCTATTTTTATATTCTTGTGTGCCATAAAAAAATTCTGCGGTGCTCCCCCCACCGCTCAGATGTCTAACACCTGAATTATCGTAACGCGCTTTTCTGATAGATTCCCTTCACTATTTTCCCAGTGTGCATGCCAAGTTTTAATCAGTTTCAGTTTTGACAGTTCCTTCAAGCCTGTAATTACCACCGGACGGGATAGCCCCGAATCACTTGCGATATCATTAATACTCCTGAAGAAAAAATTTTGCGACGCTCCCCCCCCATGTAAATTTGTGCTCCAGTTCACCCAGGACAATATACAGCCATTTTGTAGAGGTCTTGCAGCCCTCAAGAATCTTAAATGCCTTCCTTGAAATCTGGAAGTAGTGTCCTGATTTGTATTTCATAAACTGCCTTTCCCATTTCCATTTTCATTATTGTTCTTTACTGCCCCTCTTTTTTTACCTCTAAAACCATATATTTTGTGTGAAAAAACAGGGTAAATTTCAACGATAACCTCTCGGTTAATGGTTAGGTAGCCCCTATTCACTTCCTCTCGTTTTTAGCCTGTTTTCTTTCGCTAATTGCATCTTTTTAAGATGTTCAGAACTCAGCGTTCTTTTAAGTTTAGGTTTATCTGCCCTATACGGCATAAATTGATATAGGGGGCATGACCTGCCTTTACAATCCCCGCCGCCTTCAGCGCCACCATTGCAAATAAAACATTGAGCAAGAACCGCCTGCCGATAACTCAAAATTTCACCTGCCTTAAATCTCCAATAATCTTTACCGCCTTTCACTTTGATACACCTCCTTTCAAAGTCAACATCTTTCCGCGCAAGATTTTGACCGCTGTGCAAAAGTCTGTAATGGGGACTGACGAGTTTGAGTTAAAATCGGCGAGCAATTTATAAAGAAAGTCATCGACGCCGAATAGGAATATAACCTTATTGCCACGAACTTCTAAACTGGGGGATACTCCGTGAAGTGAAAGAAATGCGGATAGGTAAATGTCCATCGTTTCAAAAATCCTTGCCTTTGCCATATCGTTTCCAGTTCTTGATTTAGTCATCAGAGCCTTGCCTCGCCCCAAAATTCATTAGAGGAAAAAATAAATTGCTCTGATATATAAAAAGGGTATAACATGGAATATGTGTTTGCAAGAAAATGGTTTTAACTCACCTTTTGCAATTTGCAAAAAGTGAGTAACCCTGACAATACTTGATTTGCAGGCGCTTAAAGGGAAAGGGTTAAGATATGGGAAAGGAAATAGAAGGATAAAGTTTTTGCAAAATTTTTCTCATTGAGTCCAATTCCTCTGGATTTTTGATACTAGGAACAACAGCGTTATCTATCTTTGAACGGTAATGCATATTTATTGCCCTTGATAGATTAACAAGAAAGTCTAGAGCAGGATTTGTTTTCTTTTTTATTCCTTGCTCATCATATCCTGTGCTAAAATCATAAAGCAATACACCCATAAATTGAAGCCGTTTTCTTGCCTTTTCAATATCGGTTTTGATAATTTTGCGCCCACCCAGTGTATAGGTCTTTACGAAATTAGCACTTTTCAAACTTCCTTTACCATCCCACCACCCTTTTATTTTATTATAGTCTATCCATTCTTTGTAAACCTCATTCATTATCGATTGAGCAAGAAATTCCAATTTAGGATTGGTAACGTGTTCAGAGCATTTCGTAAACTTATAATCTCTAACTGTCTTGAAAGAAAAAGGTTGTTGATGTCTTGGGAGTTTTGAAATATAGGATAGGTAGTCATATAAAACACCCGCTTGGACTTTTAGAATTTCTATGAAGCACTGTTTAGGTTCGTTTAAAGTATTTTTGGGAAGTGCTTTATTATATGCAGGCTGCATTAAAGGAAAAACATCGGTATAGAATTCTCTTTTAAATACTTGATAAAAATCTCTGATAATTTTCCAGTCTTCAGATGTGGTAGTAATCTTTATTTTAACACCTGTCCTTTTTAATATACCTGAGACGGAGAGAGGGTCTTTTTTGGTTCTTTGATGATGGACTTTAGGGGAGAGATTCTCATAACCAATGTCTCTCAGCCTTTTATGGGCATTATCAATGATACTGGATATATCAGATTGTTTTCTACCCTTTTCTTTTACCTTTCCCTTTTTCTTTTCCATTTCCCTTACCGCTCCTTGCGGTTCTCTCTTGCGTATGCGTAAATCTCAATACAAGGCGGCAGGAGAGTCGCCGCCCTGATGTCATACTGCTATCTCCAAATTAATCTTATCGTATTTAACCTCTGGTATGTTTCGTTCCTGTTTCTCTTTGGTTCTCCTAATCTCTACAAGCCCGACCTGTTTAAGATACTCCAAATCCTGTGTTACATTCTTGGTATCCCGGTCAAGCATTTTTGCAAGTTCATATACAGAGGCAGGGCGCTCTTTTTTAATCACATGCAGCATCTCTAATCTCTTTTGGGTTAATGCCCTTCTGAATGCCGCAAGGTTCTCAAAATAATAACCCCTCCGCCTCTTAACCTTTTCCCCTCGTTCAATAGCCTCTGCTGTTCTTGCAAAGTCCTCTAAAACTTCCTTCAGGTTTTTTATTCCTATCTTTACCTTTTTAACTTTCATGGTTTATTCACCTCCCCTTTTTTTTGTAGTCATCAATATCCTTGAAAAAGTCTTTAATGAGTTCTCTTACTGTGGTGAATCGGTAGTCTTCCTCATGCTCTCTGTAATGCCTGTGGTCTCCCTTGCCCTCTGCATTGTCATAACCGATAACCCGTTTACCTTCTATAATGTAAACCAGAGAATACTTATAGCCATACGGCTTATCTTTTGTTTTAGACACTTCCCATAATTTTATTTCTGCAATAGTTCCGTCCTGAAACTCCGCCTTTTCCTTTATTATGAGTTTAGCCTTTGACATATATCTAATAGGCATTATATACCCTACAGCCCTATTGTCAAGGAAATAAAGAAGCCTTCAAGGCAGAAACCCTGATGCTTGGCAAGAGTGTTTTTATCAGGGCAACTCTTTTCTTGCACATGGTTTTTTATGACCTTTAGCATCCATCTATGACCTTTCATTTTTCCAAAGGTCATTGCAAAAACTGTTTGTTTTTCAACCACCTATGACCGTATGACCTTTATGACCTTCTTTTTTATTATAAATAAAGAGAGATAGAGAGGATAGCCGTATGGCGCAAGAGAATAAAAAAGCCCCAAGACCGATTAAGTCTTGAGGCTTATAACATCATCTACTTACTTACTGCAAATCAGTTTCTTGCCCCTGCATTAAATCCTTGTAATGCAATTTCTTCTTTAGCAGAGCCATAGGGGAATAATCCTCAACCGTTTCCTCTGCAAGTTTAAATAAGGGTTTTAGGGCATTGTGAATAGCATCATATCCGCTTCCATCTTCCCTTTTTGCAAACTGTATTTGCCTCATAGCAAGAATAGTATCTGCCTCCAACTTATCAACAGGTCTTATTATACTGGCTCCGGTAAGGCTCATATTAAGCATCTCTGCCTTGCTGTGTGTTTCTTTTATCAGTCTTGAGATGATATTTAGGAGTGAAACCCAATCCTGTGATGACTTATCATTTGGAATGTAAGGCGGGTCTATCATCTTCATTACCTCTTTGAGGTCATAAAGTTCTGAACAAACTGAAGATGATAACTCGTCCCACTTTTCTATGGTCTCTTTAAAAATTGTATCAAACTCTGATTCTATTTTTTTATTCATGGCATGCCTCCTTTTTTTTGTAGCCTTTTACAATTAAGTATATTATACTGTGCCTAAAATTGTGCCCAGTCATCAAGGAAATTGACAGAATTCATAGAAATAATGGAAACATTGGAAATAATAGAAATACTGAAAAAACAAACACTTGAAGGAAAACCAGACAATTTAATAAGTTATAAAATTCATGGGTTTCTAACTTTCACGGCGGTAACCCGGGTTCGAATCCCGGTGGGGACGCCAACGAATTAAAGGGTCGGTAAAGACTTGACATAGCAATAAAGAACTTTATAGTATATCCTTACATCCATCAGGTTTTAGTATATTCCCGGGTAGCTCAGCCGGCAGAGCAAGTGGCTGTTAACCACTGGGTCGGGGGTTCGAATCCCTCCCCGGGAGCCACATACAAGGACTGCTTTCTCTTTTAACTCTATCCCTTAGTATACCAGTAGCAGTTTCTTGATGCATTCAGGATTCTTATTGCACCAGTTCTTTTAGTGATGATTGTTTCCGTGCCTTCTTACATTCAACCCTGTGACATGCCTTCTGCCTTGGACCAACTCTCCTGCAAGGGATAAAAAATCTCCTGCAATATAAATGCCTCTTGACCGCCTTAATACCCCCTCAATGAATTTATCAGCAGTCCAGAAACCATAGGTTTTAGCCCGTGAAGTGGTTGCTTTTTCATACCTTTGTTGTTAGAATT
>Ga0154468_148_pt2 | contig 30849 bp, 29 predicted proteins | sample RifGroC2_FD_115947 | JGI IMG/M metagenome (GOLD analysis project Ga0154468, IMG submission 115947) | Deltaproteobacteria bacterium GWC2_42_11 | reverse complement strand
TCAGGGTTGCTTGTATATAGATAAACCTTGCCTGCCCCGCCTGTGGCAAGGATTGTTGCCTTTGCAAGAAATGTATGTATTCTCCCTGTTTTTTTATCAAGTGCATATGCACCCCAGCATGTATCAGTTTCATCTCCCTGCTTAAAACTTGCAGGGACAGGTTTTTTTATGAATTTTGAATGAGTGATTAAATCAACGGCTATATAATGCTCATAAATCTTTATATTTTTTTCAGATTCTACTGCACGAAGGAGTGCATCTTCAATCTCTTTGCCTGTGAAGTCCGCTGCATGGACAATCCTTCTCTTTGAGTGTCCGCCTTCCTTTCCAAGGTCAAGTTCAATCTCCCCGTGGTTTGTCCTTGTTGTAAACCTTGCACCGAATTGCATGAGCTCATGTATCCGTTCCGGACCGTCCTTTACAACAAGTTCCACTATTTCAGGATGACATAACCCTGCCCCTGCCTCTATAGTATCTCTGATATGGTTTCCAAAAGTATCTTCCTTGCTGAGAACAGATGCAATGCCGCCCTGCGCATAATATGTGGCTGACTCTGTCCTCTCCCTTTTTGTGATGATGGAGACACTCCCGTATCTTGCAGATTTTAATGCAAAGACAAGCCCTGCAATGCCGCTTCCTATCACCAAAAAATCTGTTTTGCTTTCCAATTATTACCCTTTCAGAACGTTTTTTAATTCAACCCAAAAAATGCAGTTGCATTTTTTGACAAACGCAATCTTTGGTCAAATACTGCGTCCGGGGCACCCATTGCAGCGCAATGGGTCGGGCTGTCCAAATACTCACATACTTAAAATAGTATGCTCCGTTTTGTCCAGCCATCTTTTCCTTGTCTTTGGCTCAAATCTTACGTTTGCACCCGAAAAATAAAAACCAAATGCATTTTTCGGGTCACTTCAAAACCAGATTATGACAAATCTGGACTTTTTGTCAAGATTGCAAGGGAGATTGCAAGGGAGATAGAACCATGCTATACTATTTCCGTAAAATGACATTCAAAGAATTTTTAAAACAGAAGAAGAATATTGATACTGATAATATTGACCCGATGGAGTTGATGGACGATTACTATGATGAATACAAACTATTTCTTACTGGAGTTAAGGACGGATGTTCAGCGGATGGTAATAGTAAGTAATATCTTCACGCATTATATGGGACGATAAGGCTGGATTATGTCAGGCACAAAACTATCTGATTCTGCAAATGAAAAAGAGGCAGCAAGACTTGTCATTTATGCAATGAAGAGCAAATGCTCAAGGGGAAGACGATATAAGGAAAATGAACACCCATTCAGGACAGCATTCCAGAGAGACAGGGACAGGATAATCCACTGCAATGCATTCCGCAGGCTGGAATATAAAACGCAGGTATTTGTATACCATGAAGGTGACCACTACAGAACCAGGCTTACCCATTCAATTGAGGTTTCGCAGATAGCACGAACCATTGCAAGGGCATTAAACCTTAACGAAGATGTTGCAGAGGCTATTGCTCTGGCACATGACCTCGGACACACCCCCTTTGGACATACAGGAGAGAAGACCCTTAATAAACTTATGAAGGACTATGGCGGCTTTGAACACAACCTTCAGAGTCTGAGGATAGTTGAAAACCTTGAAAACAGATACCCGAACTTCAAAGGCTTAAATCTGGTATGGGAGGTAAGGGAGGGGATTGTAAAGCATTCCTCTGAACATGATAGGCATGATGTTCTTACAGAGTATGAACCAGAGAAGGCTCCATGCCTTGAGGCTCAGATTGTTGATATTGCTGATGAGATAGCATATAACAACCACGATATAGATGATGGTATTTCTTCGGGTATGCTGGATGTAGAGCAGTTGAGCAGTATCGGACTGTGGAGAGAAAATTTTGAAAGGGTTGCAAAGGAGTATCACATGGAGGGTTTCAAGGTTCTGAAATCTCAGACAATAATCAGGATAATTAACGGGCAGGCAACTGACCTGATTAACCAGATATTGAAGTCAATAAAAGAAAAGGGAATGGAGACCCATGAAGATATAAGGAATGCTGGCGCTGTTATAGCGAGGTTCAGTCCTGATATGGAGAGGAAAAACAGGGAACTAAAGAACTTCCTTAAAGAGAATTTGTATAACCACCACAGGGTAATAAGGATGGCAGATAAGGCAGACAGGATTATAAAGCACCTGTTCAAGGTTTATGAGAATGACCCCAGACTCCTCCCGCCCCATATATATGCAAATATTAACGAAGTCGGCAAGGAAAGGCTCATCTGCGATTATATAGCAGGCATGACAGACAGGTTTGCACTTGATGAATACAAAAAACTCTTTGACCCGTATGAGAGGGTTTGATATACATAGTTTATGGCTCAGGAGGATGGATGAGCATACTCGTTGTAGGCTCTGTTGCATTTGATTCCGTTGAAACACCTTTTGGCAAGGCAGAAGATATACTTGGAGGCTCTGCAACATACTTTTCTACTGCAGCCAGTTATTTCTCTGATGTAAACCTTGTTGCTGTTGTGGGAGAAGATTTCCCTGAAGAACATATCTTCTTCCTGAAGTCGAAGGGTGTTAATCTTAACGGGCTTCAGAGGGTTTCAGGCAGGACATTCAGATGGAAGGGCAGGTACGATTTTAACCTGAACGAGGCTCATACCCTTGCAACTCATCTGAATGTATTTGAGAAATTCACCCCTCAGATACCCGATGAATATAAGAACCTCCCGTATATATTCCTTGCCAATATAGACCCTGACCTGCAGTGGAATGTCCTTGAACAGGTCAAAAAGCCCAAACTTGTTGCGTGCGATACAATGAACTTCTGGATAACAGGAAAGCGTGAAAGCCTTATAAAACTTCTTTCCAGGGTTAACCTGTTTGTCATAAATGAAGGGGAGGCAAGGCAGCTTGCGATGGAACCAAATCTTGTCAGGGCAGCAAGGAAGATTATGTCATACGGACCAAAAATAATTATCATAAAAAGGGGGGAATACGGCGCTCTTATGTTTAACGGAAGTTCGATATTCTCAGCGCCTGCATACCCCCTTGAATCCATATTTGACCCTACAGGCGCTGGGGATACATTTGCAGGCGGACTCATAGGGTATCTTGCGAATACGGATTATCTGGAAGAAGATAATATAAGACAGGCGATTGTTTTTGGCAGTGTTATGGCGTCATTCAACGTCGAGGACTTCAGTCTTAACCGCATGAAGACCCTGTCGCTGAATGAAATAAATGAAAGGTATAAGGAGTTTAAACAGTTGACACATTTCGAGGATATATGAAAATGCAAAATGCAAAGTGCAAAGTGCAAAATAAAAACACACAGTATGCAGGGATAGGGTTATGGGTCATGCCCTACTGCTTACTGCTCATCATATTTCTTACTGGATGCCTTTCAGCGGGTTTAAGGGAAGAGGCATCAATACATTACCGTCTTGGGGTGAGTCATCTGAACGACGGGAACCTCCCGGTCGCATTAAAGGAACTTACATCTGCTGTTGAAAAGAACCCTTCTGACCCGTCATATCACAATGCATTGGGACTGGCATACCTGTATAGAGGTCTGGACCATGAGGCTATAAAGCATTTTAATGAAGCAATAAAACTGGATGCAAAGTTTTCAGAGGCGCATACAAATCTTGGCGCTGTTTACCTGAGGCAGAAAAAGTGGGATGATGCAATATCAGAATTTCAGGCATCTGTTGCAAATATATTTTATACCACGCCTGAAATAGCATATAACAATATCGGCTGGGCGTATTATCAAAAGGGTGAAAACGAAAAGGCAATTGACAATTTTAAGAAGGCAATTACTGCGAATTCCAAGTACAGTCTTGCATACAACAACATGGGGCTTGCCTACGCGAAGATGAATAAAGACAGGGAGGCAGCCGATGCATTCAATAATGCAGTCAGATACTCCCCTGACTATGCAGATGCACATTACAACCTTGGAGAGGTTTTAATCAGACTAAACGATAAGAAAAGGGCTGTTGAGTCGTTCCAAAAGGTTATAAAACTTCTGCCTGATACTGAGATTGCAAGGTCTGCACAGGAAAAGGTGAACCTCCTGAAATAATAAGTAATCATGGGGACAAAACAACTCTATCTAAAGGGTTTTATGGAGAGACTTGGTGAATATCTGAAGAGACAGAGAGAGATGAGGGGTGTGAGCCTTGAGTATATATCGGGTGTTACCAAGATAAACAAAAGACTCCTTTCTGCGCTGGAAAACGATGATCAGGCAAACCTTCCGCATCCGACTTTCGTAAAGGGTTTTATAAGGTCGTATTGCAAGTGCGCTGGAATAGACGGTGATGATGCTGTCCTCCGTTACGAAGAATATCTGCAGCAAAAAGTAGAAGAGGATGGGAAATATGCTTCTGCAGCGGCAATAAGCGGTTTAACCTCCCCAATAAGTGTCTTTGAGACAAAAGGTAAAGCAGTAGAAGAAGTTTCACATGAGGCAGTATCTTTAAGAGCAGAGGCAAAACCTTCGGTAATAATCGGCAGAACCTCTGCCGCTATCCTGTCTATTGCGTTTGTCTCTGCTGCTGTGCTTTATATAGGTTATACCCTTCTTAACAAAGAGGTAAAATCTCCCCCCCCGGTTTTAATTCAGGACAACAGCAGCACACCCCCTGCAGAGACACTAAAGATCGCACAGGAGACACTGTCTTACAGACTTAGTGCCGATGGTTCAGGAAAAGAAGCCGTAGCGGACAACGTTACAGGTAATCCGTTGAACCTTGCTGTCTCAGTGCGTAAAACCACATGGATGCAGGTTGAGATAGATAACAACGGTAAACCATTTGAGGTCCTATTAAGGGAGGGGGATAATATAACATGGAACGCAAGGGAGAGGTTTTCACTTGTAATAGGAAACGCTGGTGGTGTTAACCTTGTATTCAATGGTAAACCGCTGGGTAAACTAGGGGAAAACGGTCAGGTGATAAGACTTGTTCTTCCAAGGGATGCAGGTAATTAAACTTTGGATGTCTACAGGAATACACAACCTGCACAGAAGGTAATAAGAAGCAGAACCAGACAGAGCGGCAATACAGGAATTATACTTGGTTCCGGATTAAGTGAGTTTACAAAGAGGCTTGGCAATATAACCATAATACCTTTTGTTGATATGCCTGGCTTTGCCAGAACGGTTGTGCCGGGGCACATGCAAAGACTTGTAGTCGGAGAGTTTTCAGGGAATGTGATATTTGCACTTGATGGGAGACTGCACCTTTATGAAGGGCATAGTGTGGAAGAAGTTGTCTTTCCTGTAAGGGTATTAAAATCCATGGGCGTCTCAAAACTTATTATTACATGTGCCAGCGGCTGCATCTCTGAAAAACTTAATGCAGGCGATATACTCTTTATAGACGACCACATAAATCTTACCGGCGCTAATCCGTTGACAGGGCTGATTAAACAGGCAGGAACTAATGTGTTTGTAGATATGAGAGATGCATATGAGCGGGATATGTTTAAAAGGTTGTCAAACTATACGGGGTCAAAAGGTATTATGCTTAAGAGGGGTGTGCTCTGCGCAGTTCATGGTCCGAGTTATGAGACGCCCGCAGAAATAAATATGCTCAGGGCCATAGGTGCAGACGCTGTATGCATGTCAACGGTACCTGAGGTTATAATGGCAAAGTATCTCGGCATGAAGGTTGCAGGACTTTCGCTGATTACAAATACAGTGAGCGGCATAAAACGTAAACATCTAACCCATGGTGATGTTGTAAGGACAGCAAAGGAATACGGGAAAAGATTCGCAGATTTATTGGAAGGGGCGGTTTCATTATTTCATGAAAAATAGGGGAGCAAAGACAGGTAACAGGGGTTTGGTGAAAGTTGCAATGGGTGCAATGACAAATGCTGTTGCGGACTTCTCAGGCTTTAAAGTTGGTGCGGCAATACTCGCAGGGGACGGAAGGATTTTTACAGGGTGCAATATAGAAAACCCATCCCTTATGCTTACAATATGCGCTGAAAGGGTTGCGCTTTTAAAGGCGCTGTCCGAAGGGGCAACGGATTTTGAAAGGATAGCGATATCTGCATCAAAGAATCCATGTTATCCATGCGGCTCATGCAGGCAGATGCTTTTTGAGTTTGCAAAAGGTATAAAGGTTATTACAGTTAATCCAAAAGGCAGTATGAAAAGCACTGGAATTGATAAACTGCTGCCAATGACGTTTAGGTATAAGAAAGGAGGCTGAATGGAGTCCATTACAAGATGCAGGAAGTGCGGCAAAAAGATGAAGAGTGAGAGGGTAGATGATTACAGGATGAAACTTATCTGCACCTGCGGTTTCTGGGAATACAAGACAATGCCTAAAGCAAGCAAGGCAATAAACCCTTATTATCCTGAAGATGCCTTTTCTCATATTAAGGTTGACGAGAATGTCGGACTGGTATTTGAAATGGAAAAATCTAACAGGGAGAAGATGGAGATTATAACACTAGAAGAGATAAGCATGCTTGCCAGTTCTGATTATGAACTTGACGAGGTTTTGCAGTCTGTCGTTGAAAAGACTGCAAAAAGGCTCGGTGTGGATGTGTCTTCCATTTACCTGTGGGATGGTAAAGAACTTGTTCTGAAGGCAACAACTAGTTTCAGAAAAGAGGCTATAGGTAAAGTCAGGCTTAAATTAGGGGAGGGGATTACAGGGACCGCTGCAAAAGAAGGGAAACCTATTATTGTAAAGGATGTATCCAGTGATCCGAGGTATAAGAAATTTGCTGAACTGAGGGAGAAGGACTATACGACGATGTTGTCACACCCCATTATACATAAAGGCGAACTCTTTGGCGTTCTGAATGTCCAGACAGTTGCACCAAAGGAATTTCAGGAAGATGAAATTTATTTTATATCAATCATTACCAATCTTATACTTGGTGCAATAAGGATAAGAAGGTCTCAGACCACAAGGAAACAGTAATGAAATTCTTTTCCGTTCTTATACTGTTTATCCTTTCTGCAATTGCAAGCCTTTTAATATCCCCGGTACAATGTAAAGCCGCACCTGACAATATAGAAAAGAACTTCAGCAATAATGAGGGGAGTCATTTTACTGTCAAGTTTGACGGCACTGAGAATGCAGAAACAGGGCATATAATAATGATACTCCTGGAGGAGGCATATATCAAAATAGGGAGTGATATTGGTTATTATCCTGCTGACAGGATAGTGGCTGTACTCTACAGCAGGGAGCAGTTCAGTGATATTACAAAGTTCACTTCATGGGTTAGCGCTATCTACGACGGTAAGATAAAACTGCCGGTCGGCGGTATAACGCGCAGAACATCTCTCCTTGAGAAGGTTTTATTTCATGAATATACACATGCTTTGGTACACATGCTTTCAAGGGGGAGGGCGCCGACATGGCTGAACGAGGGGATTGCCCAGTATGAAGACGGGACCCGCGACGGTGTTTATAGTAATATCCTTACATCTGTTGCAAAAGGAAGAATGGCAGTCAACATAAGTAGCCTTGAAGGTTCCTTTATGGCTTTTAACAATAGTTCTGCAAGGGCGGCATATGCAGTAAGCATTTCCATGACAGAATATATTATAAACGAATTTGGGATTTCTGCTGTGAGGAATATCCTTGAAAGGGTTGGAAATGGTGAGAGCCTGAACAATGCAATACTAAACAGCCTCCATATGTCCTATGCAGACCTTCAGGAGAACTGGATAAGAAACTTAAAAAAGAGATATACAGCAGGGGATTAGAATTTTTATGCATTACTAAGTCTGCTAATAGTTGGTCCACCTCCTTTAACAGACCGTATCATCACCAGTCCAAATATAAAAAAAACAGCAACAGACAGGATTGCTGGTTTCTGACTGCCGTATGAATATGATATCCAGCCAAAGAGGAGAGGGCCTATAATTGACGACGATTTCCCCGCCATTGAGTATATCCCGAAGTACTCAGACTCTTTCCCTGACGGTATAAACTGCGTAAAAAACGCCCTTGTTGCAGCCTGTATAGTGCCCAGACCAATGCCTGCAGCAGACGCTATGAACCAGAATGCCGTTTTTGAGTCTGCAAGATAGACTATAGTAGTAACTGTTATCCACATTGCGAGTGATAATGACACTACCTTTTTAGGTCCCCACCAGTCTATCGGTCCTGCTAATAAAAAAGCGCCGATTAGCGCTGTAATTTGAATGATGAGATACAATCCTATCAGTTCACCTGATTGAAAGCCCATGGTTGTTGATGCATATATGCTTGAAAACATTATTACCGTGTTTATGCCGTCCTGATATATAAGGTATGCAATAAGGAATTTCCTGAATTCCCTGTTCAGCCATATCTCCTTGAATGTCTTACAGATATATTTCAGCCCTTCTGATGAGGCAGTGGTTATCTTCAGTCCGTCTTTTCTGTCTTTTGGTAGGAATATGAATGCAGGGAGAGAAAATATTGCAAAGAACAATGCGACCATAACCCATGTTGCTCCATAATACCCTTTACTGACAAGCGGGATTGCTATAAGGAGGGAAAGTATTGAGCCCGCATACCCGACACCATATCCCCATGCTGATACCCTTCCGATATGGGTTTTATCTGCTATCTCTGGCAGGAATGAATTGTAGAATACAAGCCCCCCTTCCATGCCTGTGTTCGCTATGAGCATGAGAAGAAAACCTTCTATAACCATACCCTCTCTTACTAACGATAGTGAGGCGACTGATAATATGCAGATAAATGTATAGAAGAGAAGAAGTCTTTTCCTTATGCCCGAAAAATCTGCGATACCACCAAGGAACGGTGAGGTTATAACGACAATGAACATACTCAGAGAGACCATCCTTCCCCACCAAAGGTCTCCTACCCCTGTTTCATTGCCCACGACTACAGTTGTGTAATAGACAGGAAATATGACTGATGCGATAACTGCAGAATAACTGGAATTTGCAAAATCAAACAGACACCAACTTATTATCTGACCCCTGTTTTTAATCGGCTCCATGCAGATGAAAGGGTTTTATCTTGAGAAAAGCATCTTAAGGCTTTTATCAAAAGGCTTCTTTGCAGCCCCTTTTTCAGTGATTATAGCGGTTATAAACTTATTTGGTGTTACATCAAATGCAGGGTTTTTAACTTTTACATTATCAGGCGCAATCTGTATATCCTTCCCCTGCTTAATGCTTGCAGGGGCAGGTATATGTGTAACCTCTCTTTTATCTCTTTCTTCAATCGGTATTTTGTCTCCGCTTTTTATCTTTAAGTCAATTGTTGAGAGAGGCGCTGCAACATAAAATGGTATCTTATGTTCCCTTGCAAGCACAGCAACAGAATAGGTGCCAATCTTATTTGCGGTATCGCCATTTGAAGCAATCCTGTCCGCGCCAACAATAACTAAATCAATAACCCCTTTTTTCATCATATAACCTGCCATATTGTCAGTGATAAGGGTTACATCGATTTTGTCTTTCATAAGTTCCCATGCAGTCAGTCTTGCACCTTGCAGAAACGGTCTTGTCTCGTCAGCAAATACTTTAATCTTTTTCCCTTCTTCGACTGCTGCCCTGATAACACCCAGCGCTGTTCCGTAACCTGCTGTTGCGAGTGCGCCTGCATTGCAGTGCGTCAGGACCGTATCGCCGTTTTTTATAAATTTACTTCCGTGTTTCCCCATCCGCCTGTTTATCTCAATGTCCTCTCTGCAAATTGTTTTTGCCTCCTGCACAAGTTTCTGTTTCAGTTCCTCTACAGTAAATTTGTGGTTTTTCTTAACAACCTTTTTCATCCTCTCAATAGCCCAGAAAAGATTTACTGCTGTTGGTCTTGTATGTGCCATTACATCACAGACCCTCTCAAATGCCTTTAAAAATATGTTCTTATTATCTGTTTTTATATCAAGCGCACCGAGTGCAGCACCCATTGCTGCTGCAACCCCTATTGCAGGCGCGCCCCTTACAACCATCTCCCTTATTGCCTCTGCAACATCAAGAAAATCTGTGTATTTTCTATAAACCTCCTGAGTTGGCAAAAGCCTCTGGTCAATCATAATGACCTTATTGTCCTTCCATTCTATGGTCTTGAACATAACCTCTATTTTGATAACCTTTCCTTAAGTAGTTTATTCAAGACCTGCGGATTTGCCTGTCCCTTTGTTGCCTTCATAACCTGTCCCACAAAGAAGCCGAATAGTTTTTCCCTGCCTTCTTTATAGTCTGAAACCTCTTTAGGGTTTTTACTCAACACATCATCAATCGCCTTTATCAGGGTATCTTCATCGGATATCTGGACAACACCCTTTTCCTTTACAACTGCATCAGGGTCTTTGCCTGTTTTATACATCTCTTCAAGTACCTCTTTTGCAATCTTGCTGCTGATTGCACTGCTGTCAATCATGTTCAAAAGTTTTGCAAGGGCTTCAGGCTGAATTTTAAAGGATGAAGATTGGCTTATATCCCTCCCGCCTTCTTTTAAGAGCCGCAAAAGTTCACCCATTACCCAATTAGATATAACCTTTGGCTTATTGTAAAATTTCACACACCCCTCGTAATAGTTTGCAAGTGCCTTGCTGGAGGTCAATACGTCTGCATCATATTGAGGTATGCCATATTCATTGACAAACCTCTCCCGTTTTTGAGCAGGCAGTTCAGGCAGATTCCGCCTGATTTCATCTATCCACTCTGCATCAATCTCCAGAGGTAAAAGGTCGGGTTCAGGGAAGTATCTATAATCATGCGCCTCTTCCTTGCTCCTCATTGATATTGTTATCCCTTTGTCAGAATCAAAAAGCCTTGTTTCCTGTATAATCCTTCCGCCTTCCTCAATAACCTCTATCTGTCTTTTTATCTCGTATTCAATCGCCCTTTGAATAAACCTGAATGAGTTTATATTCTTGAGTTCTGCCTTCGTGCCAAGTTTCTTTTCTCCAATAGGTCGTACTGACACATTTGCATCGCACCTGAAACTCCCTTCTTCCATGTTGCCGTCGCATATCTCAAGATAAACTAAAATATCCCGTAAAGCCTTTAGATATTCTACTGCCTCATCTGAACTTCTCATGTCAGGCTCACTTACAATCTCAATCAAAGGCACGGCTGCCCTGTTCAGGTCAACAAAACTGTAATCAGAGTCTTCATAAGTCTCACCGTGCAGGAGTTTCCCTGCATCCTCTTCCATGTGTATCCTTGTTATACCAATCCGTTTTTTTGTGCCGTTGACATCAATATCAATATAGCCGCTTTTTGTAAGGGGTTCATCGTATTGTGAAATCTGATAACCTTTTGGCAGGTCAGGGTAGAAATAGTTTTTCCTTGAAAAGACACTCTTTGGGTTTATCTCGCAGTTTGTTGCAAAAGCCATCTTTATTGCAAATTCAACAGCCCTTTTGTTGAGAACAGGCAAAACCCCCGGCATTCCAAGACAAACAGGACATACCTGCGTATTCGGAGGTGCGCCAAATCGGGTTGAGCATCCGCAAAATGCCTTTGAATCAGTTAAAAGTTGTGCATGAATTTCAAGACCGATTACTGCCTCGTATTGCATTTAAACCTCTTTAATTTAAAGATTTAATATTAAAGACAAACTAGCAAATAATCCTGTTTAAATCAAGTTCATTGCGATAAATCCTTATCCCATCCAAAAATAGACATTGATTTTTGGGGAAACCTGCAAGTTGGCTGCCAGACGAGGCAGCGGACAATCTTTGAGACGAGCCGTATGTTCACCGATACGGTGAGGAACAAAAATTGGCCGATAACGAAGTATGGCAGCCAAATCGCAGGTTTGTAAAATAGCGAGGTTTTTAATCGCTATTTTACGGTCCCAGAATATTATTTACCTCAAAGAATGTTTCTTGTAAGATATACACAGCATCAAAAATAAATCCGAATACAGAGCGTCAGAACAAAGCAGACCAAGGCGTGACGAAAGCGAGGAGTGAGACGTAGTTTCTTGCTACGTCGTAACGACAAGCCGAGGAGCCTGTCTGCGTGCAACGCACAGGCAGACAACGCAGGTATGCACAGTTATGATGTTTTGGATAAAGACCAAATGGCCCAAAACAAACTATACCAACTTATTATAAACCGGCTTGATGGTGATAAGGTTCATTCGCAATCCTATCAGGAGCAAATCTTTAAACTCGTCCAAAAAGGTATCGGCGGATTTATAATATTCGGCGGTGAGATGGATGAGGTCAGGGCATTTATTGATAAACTTCAGTCTATGTCAGAAACACCTTTATTTGTAGCATCAGACATAGAAAGGGGTGTGGGTCGGCAGATAAAGGGCGGGACAAGATTTCCGTGCCAGATGGCTGTCAGTGCGGCTATCAGGAAAGATATGCCAGAGGATGTTTCACTCCTGCGGGATGCTGTAAATGCCATAGCCCTGGAGGCAATAGATGTTGGAATAAACATGCCCCTTATACCTGTCCTTGATGTTAACCAAAGACCGGATAATCCCATCATCTGCACAAGGGCGTTTTCAGATAATCCTGAAGACGTATCGTGGTTTGGCTCAGCATATATCAAGGTTCTGGAGAGTTCAGGGCTTTTAAGTTGTGGCAAACATTTTCCGGGACATGGCGATACATCTATAGACTCCCATATCTCCCTGCCTACTATCACCAAATCTTACAAAGATTTAATGGCTCTTGATGTTATGCCGTTTGTTAAGGCAATTGAAAATGGCGTAAGCAGTATTATGGTGGGACATCTCCTTGTGCCAGCCCTTGACTCAATGCCTGCAAGTCTTTCAAAAAAGGTAGTTAGGGAACTGCTCAGGGATAAGTTGGGCTTTAATGGATTGATTATTACAGATGCATTAAATATGTCAGCCATTAACGGCATAAAGAATGTCTCTGCAAAGTGCATCAAGGCAGGTGTTGATATACTCCTTCATCCGATAAACGTTGACACTGCTGTGAAAGAGATTGAAGACGCTATCAGGATAAATGAGATAGATGAGGGATGTATAGAATCTGCACTGGGGCGTATTTTAAAGGCAAAGGCAAAACTATCAGGCATCAAAAAAACAGGTGTTGACTATAGCCGCAGCAGAAATCTTTCTACACTTATTACAGATATGTCCATTACCCTTGTGAAGGGGGCAGGGTTGCTGCCAATCACCGATGCCCATGTAATCCTTGCAGGAGCGGATAAGTTCCATGAACCTTCCCTGTGGAAAGGTCATTTCAGGGATGTAACTACTATTCACGATACCCCCCTCTTACCCTCCTTTGAAAAATCCCCCCTTAATCTCCCCTTTACTAAAGGGGGGCAGGGGGGATTATCAGATAAAACAATCATCTTCGCCATATTCACTGAAGTTAGCGCTTGGAGGGGCAGTTCAGGGATAGAGGATGAGGAAAAGCAGCGAATCATTGAACTCATAAAACTTGTCCCCGAAGAGCCTGCCCCGTACTTGATACGGGGTCTTAATCGGGGAAAGGCAAAAAGGTCAATCGTCATTTCATTTGGAAGCCCGTATATCCTGCCCCATTTTAAAGATGCTGATATGCTTATCGCAGCCTATGATGGAGCGGTGGAATCTCAGAGGGCAGTGATAAAGTGTTTGAAGGTAGAGATGGGGTGTAGAGGGGAAATGCCTGTAAAACTTAATCTTACCTAAACCACTATTGGTCTTAATATAACTAACCCCTCTTTTTTAGCAATATATTCCTTAAAATTCTCATCCACTACCTTGCCTGCAAGGAATGAGGCATGGCGGAGATAAATCTGTTTCCCTGTTTTAATAACAATACCCACATGGGAGACATCTAATCCATCTTCTTTAGAATACATTCCAACATAATCCCCTGTGTTGAGTCTATCCATTACCGCATCATCTACTGCTACTGCATCTGATGGTATATATCCAATCTCTCTGTCTTTATAAGGGATACCGGGGATGATATATCCTCCATCTTTTTTGAGGTTTAGCCTCTTGTCAACTCTTATCGTTTTTGTCCCGCCTATCTCGGTTGTCACATCCTCTACAAATCCTAAATCCATCCAATCGGTGAAGAAATGGGTTCTGTTTCCAAATGCGACTTTTCCCTGATAGTATCGCACTATTTTTAGATTTTTTATGAATTCAGAGAATGAACCTGATAAACGCATTGCCTCAATATATTCAATAAAGGTCATGCAGTCCATCCCATCAAGATTTACAACAAATATTTCAGGTGTATTTACATCGCCAATTAATGTTGATGCCTTGTAATCAACACCAAGAAGATTTCTTGAAAGAACATCTATCCTTTGCCCTGCAGCGTTTATTTTAGATGATTCTTGCAGGATGCGGTTTAAGCCCTCTGCTGTCCACCTGCCTAATATGAGTAATCTATTTTCTTTTTCTGGCATTGACACGGCCCTTCTATACACAGCGACATAAGTATTTGCGCATACAGAGCGTAAGAACAAAGCAGACCAAGGCGCGACGAAAGCGAGGAGTGAGGCGTATGATTTAAGCATACGCCGCAGCGACGAGTTGAGGAGCAACGCAGGTATGCACAGTTATGACGCTCTGTATAAAATTCAATTGTGATAGCATTTAGTTTATGTTAGTTTTGTGAAAAAGGCAATCCATCTATGAAATTAGACCAGTACATTCAGGTATTCTCAAGCAGGAACATCCCTGTCTTGCTCTTTCTTGGCTTTTCGTCAGGACTGCCGCTGGTGTTGACATCAGGCACTTTGCAGGCATGGATGACGGTGGAGGGTATAGACCTCCGTGCCATCGGTATATTTTCTTTGGTAGGCATCCCATATACCCTGAAATTCCTCTGGTCTCCAATCATGGACAGGTTTACCCCGTCGCTACTTGGAAGACGCAGGGGATGGCTGGTTATTACTCAGATTGCTATTATCATAGGCGTTTTGGCAATGGCGCTTAATTCCCCGAAAGATGGCTTGTGGGTTATTGGATTTATTGCCCTGATGATTGCCTTTACCTCTGCATCTCAGGATATTGTTGCAGATGCATACCGGACAGACATTCTGCATGAAAAGGAACGCGGATTCGGGGCAGGTGTATTTGTTACAGGCTACCGCATAGCCCTGTTTGTCGGCGGCGCAATAGCGCTTATCCTGTCTGAATATATCGGCTGGCAGACAACATATTTTATAATGGCAGGACTGATGATTATGGGCATAGGCGCTTCAATCTTTGGTCATGAACCTGATGATACATTATCTCCCAAGACCATGAAAGAGGCTGTATGGGGACCAATGGAGGATTTCTTCTCCCGCAGGAATGCCTTTGTTTTACTGTTTCTGATAGTTCTATATAAACTTTGTGACGCCTATGCAGGGACTATGACTACCCCTTTTCTCATAAGGGGTATGGGTTTTACAGCAGGAGAGGTTGGGACAATAAGCAAAGGTTTTGGGTTTGCTGCTACTATAATAGGTGCATTGGCAGGCGGGGCGATTATGGTCAGGCTCGGACTCTTCCGTTCACTCCTTGTATTTGGCATACTTCAGGCAGTGTCCAATCTGGCGTTTATCCTCCTTGCATGGTTTGGGAAGAGCTACTGGATGCTGGCATTTACGATTGCATTTGAAAACATAAGCGGAGGCATGGGCACTTCTGCATTCGTATCCCTTCTCATGTCGCTCTGCAACCACCGCTACAGCGCCACACAGTATGCGCTTTTATCATCATTATCCGCACTTGGAAGGACATTTATCGCGCCTACATCCGGATACATGGTTGAATGGGTCGGCTGGCAGACATTTTTCTCTATAACCGCCATTTCTGCAATTCCCGGTCTGGCGCTTCTGGTATGGTTCAGGAATGAAATATCCATGCACACTAAAACATCATAACCAGTTCATATAAAGAGGGGTATTTGGGTCTTAAAGGCATTATGTCTTTCTTTAATAGATTCAGACCTTCAGGTATGTGCTTTAAAAAATACTTTTTGCCTTTTACGCTGGAAAGAAATCCATAGGCGCCTAGCGCCTGCATATGCCTTTGGAGGCAGCAGACTGTCATAGATTCAATAAAGTCTGTTTCCTTAAACTTCTCGCCAGATTTTTTCTTCATCTGCTGAATATAGTATTCCAAAAGTGTTTTTCTGTCGCTGTCATCAAGTCTAAAATAAGGGTCCCACAATATAGATGCCGCATCATAGGCAGGTGGTCCAATCCTTGCGCCCTGATAATCAATTAGTCTTGGAATACCTTTTTTGACCATTATGTTTTGGGATTGAAAATCCCTGTGGATTATGGTCTTTGCAAAAGAGTCGGTCTTTTTTGCCAGTTTGTGAAATTCATCAGTTAATGCAGGAATATTTTTAATGTCTATGCCTTTAATATTTTTTACAAACTGTTCCATAAAATAATCCGTTTCCCACCTTGCATGTTCATAATCAAATACCCTTTCTTGAAGCAAAGGCAATTCAGAGATATGGGATGTAACAGTTGTGTGAAGTTCTACAAGGATGTTAAGAACCCTGCGATACATCTCCTCTATCTGTCCTTTTCCTCTTCTGCATTTGAGCCAACTGTAGAGGGAAAGATCGCCGAGGTCTTCAAAAACCGCAGTTCGGTTTTCATAGTCAACATCAATAAGTTCAGGGACAGGGATATTATGTTTTCTAAAAAATTTTGTATATTCTATATGGCGGTGAAAGTCAGCATCGTTTCCCTGCTTAAAGCCTGCTGGGACAAGTTTTGCGTATCTTACAAGCACTTCTGATTGTGCGCTGTTTTTTCTTCTGTAGTATCTTCTGTCCGAGCCGCCCACCCCGATTAAAATGCTTGCTCCTGCATGTCTTAAGCAGGGGTCTTCACCTTTTTCAAATCCAAGCATCTCCGATTCATTCAAATCTATTTGTATATCACGGCATATTATGCAATTTTCAAATGAAAATCCCCTCACCCTAGCCCTCTCCCCAGAGGGGAGAGGGGACTTATTTACTTCCTCTCCCTTTTGGGGAGAGGATTGAGGTGAGGGGAATGCAGACAGGATAATGCAATTTCTAAGTGATTTGACATCTGACAATGCGCATCCTTTTTCAATTACAACATATCCGTCCATCTCTACATCTCCACATTCTATATCAGGATGGATATAAATTGTCTCACCTGAGGACCGTAAGGCATTAACTACCGCAGAAGCATAGGCAGAAGGATTGCCGATGTCAGTCCAGTAAGCACCACTTACATCCATTATGCCTATTTTATTACCTGCATCTTTAGCCCTCATCCACGCATCAGTAACACTTGATACCCCATGCGGCAGGAAGTTTAAGAATTCAGGCTCATAAACAGCAACCCCTGTGAAAGCCTTTATATTTTCGGCTGACTCCCCTGCCAGCAAACCGTCTGGATGGGAGGCTTTAAGAGGCAACGGGTTTGCAGCAGGGGAGTCAGCCGCATATTGTGTCGGCTTGTGGATATGAATGTTTACTCCTTTTAAAAATCCATTGTCATCAATCTCAAGATTATTAAATTGCTTATAATCATGAACGGCAAGAGTGGCAATATTTCCTGATGAAAGGTGAAATTCAATGAGTCTTTCCAAATCTATATCGGACAATATATCTGCATTATGAACAAGGAATGTGCCCTTTGCTAAAAGACCCTCTGCATTCTTCAATGCCCCGCCTGTGCCAAGGATGGGCTCTTCATAAAATATAGCCACCTGTTCTTTGAATGATGAATTATTTATATATTCAGCGATGAGTTCCTTTTTATGATGAAGGTTTATTCCAATAGTATTTACAAAAGGTGAGACCTTTTCCAGAACCAGTTCAAGCACAGGTCTGCCGAGTACCGGCAGAAGCGGTTTTGGGATGTGGTTGGTAATGGGGCGGAGTCTTTCACCAAGCCCAGCAGCCAAAACAAAAGCTATAACAGGTTTATTCATAAATCAGGTATTTCTTTCTTGTAGTCCGATTGAAGTGGAGGCACTCTTTTTTCCACCACTTTTCCATTTGTTCAAGGTCTTCTCCATCTGCAATTCCCTTCCTCAATCTGTCTGTGCCTGCAAGGATGTCTATCGGGAGTTTTCTCGTTTCATATTCATAAGGAGGCTCTTTCCAGTTAAAGTCTTTGGGATACAAATCATGCGCAGCCTTTAGGACTGCAACACCTGTTTTAAAAGGCTTAAACCTTTCTCTACTGGTAATATGTATCTGCGCGCCGCCGCAGAGTTTGCCTGCGTGCTTCTGAAATGTTGGTTGAAAATACAGGGGTCTGAAAAAAACTCCCGGAAGTTTAAATCCATTTAACCTTTTTACCAAAGCATCAGGCTCTATGAACGGAGCGCCGAAGATTTCAAATGGTTTTGTTGTGCCGCGCCCCTCGCTCAGATTTGTTCCTTCAAGAAGGCACATGCCCGGATATACTGTTGCCGTATCCAATGTCGGCATATTCGGCGAAGGCATTACCCACGGAAGTTTTGTCATATCAAACCACATATTCCGTTTCCAGTTTTTCATTTTAATAATATAGAGTTCAAGGTTCTGATAGAATTCATTTTTCAAATAATTGCCAATTTCACCCACAGTCATCCCGTGCCTGATTGGAAGCGGTCTTTGTCCCACAAATGAGGCATATTCCATATCAAGCACAGTCCCTTCAGTGATATGCCCTCCAATGGGATTGGGTCTGTCAAGGATCACAAAAGATTTGCCGTTTTCAAGACATGCCTGCATGCAAAGTTCCATTGTCCAGATGAATGTGTAGTAGCGAGAGCCCACATCCTGAATGTCGAATATGAGCACATCAATATCTTTGAGCATTTCGGGCGCGGGTTTTCTTGTTTGACCGTAGAGGCTGTAAACAGGCAATCCTGTTTTTTTATCCAAGAACCCTTTCCATTCAACCATGTTGTCCTGTGTCTCTCCCCTTATTCCATGCTGCGGTCCGAACAATACCTTTAGTTTAAACTTCTTTGATTTCATGGCAATATCAGCCGCATGTTCAAGTCTTCTGTTTACAGATGCAGGATTGGTTACAAGCCCTGCCCTTGAGCCGTTCAATTGTTTAGGCCATGAACGTTCTAATATATCAAGTCCTGTCATCAGCATCTTCATTTCGCCTTCTTCGATGCTTCTACAAACGATTTAAACAATGAAAGGGAAATTCCGCCCCTTTCCATGTCCCTTTCTGGGTGCCACTGGCAGCAGACAAGAAACGGGTAATCAGGTTTATAAACCCCTTCTATAATTCCGTCATCTGACATAGCAAATACTTCCATCCCTTTGCCCGGATTTTTTACTGCCTGATGATGGGAGGAGTTTACAGTATAGACTGAAGGCTGAAGCCTGCCCCTGAATGTATCTGTCAGGGGGCTAAGGATTGAAGGTTGGACAATCTTTATCTTATGCTCCCCTTTTCTATGATTTACAGCACTACCAATCTGAATCTCTATATCCTGATAGAGTGTCCCGCCAAGCGCTGCATTTACCAATTGCATTCCATAGCATATGCCAAGGATGGGTTTATGCCTTTTCATCACCTCTCTAAAAAGTTCTATCTCAAAATCTATCCTCTCCTTTTCCGCAGGTTTAAGGACTTCCGAAGGAATGGAGATGGTTTCTCCATAATACTCAGGAGGGATGTCACCGCCGCCTGAAAGCATAAGACCATCTATTTTATCAGCAATGCTCTCAACATCCCCCCTCACCCTATCCCTCTCCCCTGTGGGGAGAGGGAATAAAGGAAAGGGCGCAATGATGAATGGAAGACCGCCTGCCTCTGCAACTGCATTGACACAATCCTTTTTTAGTTTTAGTTCTAATCCCCCCTGACCCCCCTTTACTAAAGGGGGGTCAGGGGGGATTATGTCAGGAGTTATGCCGATTATAGGTTTCATTCTAAAATAAAAATCCCAAATCACAAATCCCAAAATACAAATAAATTCCAATGACCAAAATTCTAACATCCAAACATAGTTTTTCGGAATTTGGATATTGGTGTTTGTAATTTATTTGAGATTTGATGCTTGGTTATTTGGAATTTTCATCCTCCTTTGTGAGTTAATAACTCCTGTAGGTTTCATCTTAAGACCCTCCCAGAAAGGCAGCCTGTATAGTAGTTACCTTCATTAGATGCCAGCGCTCCATTTACAAACACATATTCAATGCCTTCCGCCTTTTGAAACGGAGCATTGAATGAAGCAGTGTCAATAATTTTATCGTAGTTGAATATAACAATATCAGCGAAAAATCCCTGCCTGAGCAAGCCTCTTTTTTCTAAACCAAAGGTCATGGCAGGGAGAGAGGTTATTTTCATTATAGCCTCAGTTAGAGGCATGATTGCCTTATCCCTTACATACATACCTAAAAACCTTGGGAATGTGCCGAAACCCCTTGGATGCGGTTTGCCATTTCTGGTAATGCCTGAAAAGGAGCGGGCTGAACTGTCAGAGCCTACCATTGTATAAGGTAGAGAGAGAAACCTTTTTAGATTTTCCTCATTCATGGAAAAGAAGATTGCGCCTGCCCTTAATTCTTCATCTATCAGTATGTCAATGACTGCATCCTCAATAACCTTGCCCATTCTTTGAGAGATATTAAAGATATTTTCCCCTTCCATCCATCTGTTCTCATCTTTTGCAACAGATGAGATATGGATGTTTTTCCAGTAATCATCAGGCCTTGATGAGAGTATAGATTTAAGTTCTGCCCTTATATCAGGGTCATGGAGTCTTTTTATTTCCTCATCCCTTCCACCTTCATACATCCATGACGGCAGTATGGCATCAAGGTCTGTAGAGGACGCAATATACGGATAACGGTCGCATGTGAGCCCAATGCCTTCATCCCTTGCCCTTTCCATCAATTCAATTGCTTTATCTATCTTTCCCCAGTTGTATTTTCCTGATGTCTTTATATGAGATACATGGACTTTTATTCCTGTTTCTTTGGCGATTCTAATGACCTCTTCCAGCGATTCTATAAGTTTATCCCCTTCGCTTCTTATGTGAGAGGTGTAAATAAATTTCGGATTTTGGATAGTGGATTGCGGATTTAAAGACCTGCATAATTCAATCAATTCCTCTGTATCTGAATAAACCCCTGGCGGATAAATGAGTCCTGTAGAAAGCCCCTTTGCGCCATCCTGTATTGCCTCTTTCAGGAGTTTTTTCATCTCCGCCATCTCAATACTTTCAGGTTTTTTATCTTTATATCCCATTACTGATGCACGGATATTTCCATGACCGCAAAGGGTTGCAAAATTTATGGTAATGCCCCTTTTTTCAAGGATGCCAAGGTATTCCCCTAAAGTTGTCCATCTCTCTTTTATATCCAATTCCTTAAGGTCTGCCTCTCTTTGTTCCAAAGCCTCTTTATAAAGCGGTGCTGCTGAAAGACCGCAGTTCCCGTTTATCTCAGTAGTAACTCCCTGAGAAATTTTACCTTCTGCCCTGCTGTCAGCAAGGAGAGTGAACTCTGAATGGGTGTGGGTATCTATGAATCCAGGAGAGACGATAAGACCTTTTGCATCTATTACATTTTTTGCAGATACCGCATTTTTCCCAATAAAACATATCTTGTCGCCTTTTATGCCAATGTTTGTCTCATTGGGATCTCCACCACTTCCGTCAATAATATTGCCGTTTATGATAAGATAATCCAGCATAGGTTCTACAATCTTACCCCAATTTTTCTATAATTTCATTTACAAGGAGAATGTTTTTCTTTTGAATGGGAGCAATCACTTTTTTAATTTGCAGAAACTTGGAAAATAATAGAATAAGAATAATAGGGTCAAAGAATAATAGGGTCACCCATTCTTGGAGGATGCATCCTGGATATGCCTACAACCTTGCCCTTTTTTTATGCCAGTCTGCTGCCTGCTCGTATGCATATGCTGTTCTCAATACTGTCTCTTCATCAAGCGGTCTGCCGAGTATCTGAAGCCCTATAGGCAGATTGTCATTTGTAAACCCGCATGGGATTGAAATCCCCGGTATTCCTGCAAGGTTGCAGGATATGGTGAAGATATCGGAAAGATACATGGTGAGCGGGTCTGCTGTCTTTTCGCCTATTTTAAATGCAGGGGTAGGGGAGGTTGGTGTGACTATTACATCACATATCTTGAATGCCTCTTCAAAATCCCTCTTTATGAGCGTCCTTACCTGAGATGCCTTTTTGTAATACGCATCATAATATCCTGCTGAAAGTGAGTATGTGCCGAGCATAATCCTTCTTTTGACCTCTGCCCCGAAACCTTCATCCCTTGTCTTGCAATACATATCCATCAGGTTTTTGCTGTCCTTTGCCCTGCAGCCATATTTAACGCCGTCGTATCTTGCAAGGTTAGAACTCGCCTCTGCTGTTGCAACAAGGTAGTAAACTGCAATGGCATAATCTGTGTGTGGCAGGCTGATGTCTACAATCGATGCGCCTTGTTTCTTCAAGACCTCTACAGCACCCATTACAGCCTTTTCAACGTTATCATCAAGACCTTCAACAAAATATTCTTTCGGAATACCTATCCTTAAACCTTTTATATTACCTGTTAAAGCCTTCGTATAGTCAGGCACAGGTGTATCTATTGATGTAGAATCCATCGGGTCATAACCTGCCATAATGTTCAGCATTATGGCACAGTCCATGACATCCTTTGTCATTGGTCCTGCCTGGTCAAGTGATGATGCAAAAGCAATCATGCCGTATCTTGAGACCCTGCCGTAAGTTGGTTTTAAGCCTACAATCCCGCAGCACGAAGCAGGCTGTCTTATAGAGCCGCCTGTGTCCGTGCCTATGGATGCTGCACATTCTCCTGCTGCAACACTTGCAGCAGAGCCTCCGCTTGAACCACCGGGAACCCTCTCTGTATCCCATGGGTTCCTTGTAACAAAAAATGCAGAGTTTTCAGTTGAAGACCCCATTGCAAATTCATCCATGTTGTTTTTGCCGAGGATTATTGCGCCTGCGTCCTTGAGTTTTTTTATAACCGCTGCATCATAAGGAGGGATGAAATTGTTTAATATCTTTGAGGCACATGTAGTCCTTATCCCTTTTGTGCAGAAAATATCCTTAACTGAAATCGGTATCCCTGTGAGCAGAGTTATATCTCTGGCTGAAACGAGCCTTTTATCAGCATCCCTTGCCTGCATCAGGGCATCTTCAGGTGTAATGGTTAAATACGCCTTTATTTTTCCATCTACACCCTCTATCCTCTTTAAAAATATCTCTGTGAGTTCTGAAGATGTTATCTCGCGTTTTACAAGTTTTTCATTAAGTTGATGTATGGTCAGATTATAGAGTTCCAAAATAATCTCCTCTTTTATTCTATTATTCTTGATACCTTAAAGCACCCGTTTGCTTTTTCAGGGGCATTGGCAAGCGCCTCATCCTGCACAAGCGATTCTTTAACATTGTCTTCACGCAGGGATATTTTTACCGGGACAACGTGTGCTGTTGGTTCAATCCCGTCTGTGCTGACAGATCTCAGGTTTTCAACATACTTGAGTATGCTGTCAAGTTGTGATGTGTATGTAACCTTTTCATCTTCAGAGAGTTCAAGACGGGCAAGCATTGCAGCATGTTCAACATCTTTTTTCGTAATAGCCATATATACCTCCGCTTCTTGCAGGTTTCAAACACTACCATACAGGATGAGAGTATTTCAATATGTTTTTGACAAATAAAGGCTTGCATAAGATAAATCGTTATGCTAGAAAACTTTTGAAAACCGACCAGAGATTTGTGGTCTTTTAAACCGTCTAACCCAGAATATCTCAATGCAGCAGGGTTTTAATGAAAATATTGAACATAAGGGCGATGTTTATCATGTCCAGACAGAGGATGGCGGGATAAAAAAACCTGTGGTAACGACCATAGTATTCAGGGGCGGCGCCATAATAGCATCCAGGAAGACTAACTACTCTGATGTGATCAAATTCGGCAGACTTGATATGGTTGTTAAAGAACTGATGCAAGAACAGCATGACAGGGCAGTAATGGACCTCAAGAGAGGTAAATTTGACAAATAAGGGATATATGACCGCGGGGAAAAGAGATATGGATTATTTAAGAAATTGGGCAAAACAATTGAGGGTGGATGTCCTTATGATGCTGAATATTGCAAAATCAGGGCACACTGGCGGCTCTCTTTCTGCAGCGGATATTGTTGCTGCACTATATTTTTATAAGATGAGGCATAACCCTGAAGAACCAAAATGGGAAGATAGGGACAGGTTTGTGCTCTCAAAGGGTCATGCAGCGCCTGTCCAGTATGCAGCGCTTGCAAGGTGCGGATATTTCCCTTTGAAAGAACTTACAACCCTGCGAAGATTTGGAAGTATCCTTCAGGGACACCCTGATATGAAATCTACACCTGGTATTGACATCTGCACAGGCTCTCTCGGACAGGGACTTTCAATGGCAAACGGGATGGCTCTGGCGCTGAGACTTGATAAAAAGCCTTCCAGAGTGTATGTGCTCCTCGGAGACGGTGAGGTTGAAGAGGGGCAGGTGTGGGAGGCTGCCATGAGTTCATCCCACTACAAAATGGATAGCCTCTGTGCCTTTATTGATTTCAACGGTTTCCAGATTGATGGCGCTGTAACAGACATAATGAATATTGAGCCGTTGAGCCAGAAGTGGAAGGCATTCGGCTGGCATGTCTTGATGATAGACGGACACGATATGGAGCAGATAGTCAGGGCGCTTGACGATGCGCAGAATATAAAAGGACAGCCCACAGTGATTATTGCAAAGACAGTCAAGGGTAAAGGGGTTTCAATATTTGAGGGGAAATACCAGTATCACGGCGTGCCGCCGTCTGACGATGAATTAAGGAGGTCTATTGAGGAACTCGGTATTTCAGTGGAAGGCTGGCCAAAAAAATTATCTTATCCACTTTCCAAACCTCTCTAACCTCACCCAGTGGCTGTTTGAGTCCCATGACCAGTAGATTATAAATGCCTTGCCTTTGATTTCATTTATTTTTACTACCCCCCAGAACCTTGAGTCGAAACTTGAATCCCTGTTATCGCCCATTACAAATATTGAACCTTCAGGCACAGTAAACGGTCCGAAATTATCCCTGGCAGTGTTTCCCTCTGCAAAGACAATGGGGTCTTTATGAAAACCATATGGGTCCTGCACCTCTGTTCCGTTTATAAATATCTTCTTGTCCCTTATTTCTACTGTGTCACCCTCTATCCCCACAACCCTTTTTATGTAGTCCTTGCTCCTGTCCCTCGGAAACCTGAATACGATTACATCCCAGCGCTTTGGTTTTGTAAAAGGCACAAGTTTTATGTCAGTAAATGGCACAGGGATGCCGTATATAAATTTATTCACAAGTATATGGTCGCCTATCAGGAGTGTGGTCTCCATTGAACTTGACGGTATCTTGAAAGCCTGCACAACAAACTGTCTTATTGTCAATGCCAGGATGAGCGCTATTACTATAGCCTCTATGGTTTCTCTGATAGCCTTTTTTTTCATTGATTACCCCTCATTTATCATTCATGTGTTTTCAGGACTGCAAGGAACGCCTCCTGAGGTATCTCTACCCTTCCTACCTGTTTCATCCTTTTTTTGCCCTCTTTCTGCTTTTCCAGAAGTTTCCTCTTCCTTGTTATATCGCCGCCATAGCATTTAGCAGTAACATCTTTTCTAAGAGCCTTTACCGTTTCCCGTGCTATAACCTTATTCCCTATTGCAGCCTGTATTGCAATATCAAACATCTGTCTTGGGATGAGTCCCCTTAACCTTTCCACAAGTTCCTTACCCCTGTAATATGCCCTTTCCTTTGGTACAATCACCGAGAGTGCATCAACAGGCTCATTGTTCAGGAGGATGTCCATCTTTACCAAATCAGATTCCCTATAGTCAAGATATTCGTAGTCCATTGACGCATAGCCCTTGCTTATTGTCTTTAATCTGTCATAGAAGTCAAGCACAACCTCATTAAGCGGTATTTCGTAAACCAGAACCGCCCTTGCAGGTGTCAGATACTTCATCTCTTTCTGGATGCCCCTCCTTGATTCACACAGGTTTAAAACCCCTCCGATGTATTCGTTAGGCAGATGGATGGCGGCAAGTATATATGGTTCTTCTATCTTCTCTATGTATTGCGGCGAGGGGAGTTTTGTAGGGGTATCTATATAAATAACCTCTTTACTTGTTGTTGTAACCCTGTATACAACTGTAGGTGAGGTTGTTATAAGATTTAAGGTGTATTCCCTCTCAAGTCTTTCCTGAATTATTTCCATGTGGAGAAGTCCCAAAAACCCGCATCTGAATCCAAAACCCAGGGCTAGCGATGTCTCGGGTTCGTATGTAAATGAAGAGTCATTTAACTTGAGTTTCAGGAGCGCCTCTTTTAGCGCCTCATATTGAGAGGTATCTATAGGGTATAGTCCGCTGAAGACCATAGGCTTCACGACCTTAAAACCAGGCAGAGGTGAATCTGTAGGGTCATCAGCATCTGTGATTGTATCTCCTATCTTTGTATCTTTAACCTCTTTTATCGCTGCTGTAAGAAAACCGACCTCCCCGGCAGATAATTTGTCAATTGCCTTGGGATGCGGTGCAAATACACCTACCTTATCAACTTCAAAGATTTTATTGGTTGATATGAATCTTATCTTTGTCCCCTTTTTGACAGACCCGTCAAATACCCTTATAAGGACTACCACACCCTGATAACTATCATACCATGAGTCAAATATAAGCGCCTTGAGCGCTTTGTTTACATCCCCTTCAGGCGGGGGGATTCGGGAGACTATTGCCTCAAGTACTTCCTTTATCCCTATTCCCTCCTTGGCGCTTGCGAGGATAGCATCATGGGCATCAATGCCTATTAAGTCCTCTATCTCTTTTCTTATCCTTTCAGGGTCTGCAGCAGGGAGGTCTATCTTATTAAGGACAGGGAATACATCAAGTCCTACATCTACCGCGGTGTAAAGGTGTGCAAGGGTCTGAGCCTCAACCCCCTGTGATGCATCAACCACAAGGACTGCCCCTTCGCATGCCGAAAGGCTCCTTGACACCTCGTAACTGAAGTCAACATGACCAGGGGTGTCTATCAGGTTGAGTATATATTCCTTCCCATCAGATGCCCTGTAAGTCAGCCGTGCTGTCTGTGCCTTTATGGTTATGCCGCGTTCCCTTTCAATGTCCATCTTATCAAGAAACTGGTCAACCTTTTCCCTGTTTGTTATCGCACCTGTATATTCAAGGAGCCTGTCAGAGAGTGTTGACTTGCCGTGGTCTATATGGGCGATGATTGAAAAATTCCTGATATTGTCTATTTTCATAGGAACTGCCTTTTTAGGCTTGTAAAAAATAAAACAATTTAGTATAAACAATAATATCAATCTTTGTCAAAAAAAATCAGAAGATATGCCGAAGATATCTTTAAAACTTGCTGCGCCCGGAATAAAACTTGCCAAACCTGTCCAGAAGGAGAGGGATGTGATTCTTAAAAAGTCTTATGACTTTTCAGGTATCCGACCTTAGCCAGGACTATAAAAGGGAGCAATTATATAAAGGACTTACGGAGCAGTGTGAGTAAAGATTCGGGTACCACCCCGCGATAAAGGTCAATAATAACATGGTATCTTTTTCCAAAGGTCACACTAAAGACAGGCATCCGTCAGAGGGGCTCACAGTCGTTGACTATGCCTTTGCATTTCTGAGGGCGCTGGTCATTGCAGGCGGTCTTATATGGCTTTTATTCCACCCCTTTCCGCCCCTGATGCGGTTTAATCTCATCTATATATTTATAGTTTTTGTTGCGTACAGCGTTGTTCTCCAGTTCATTGTATTTATGCACCCGGAGAGGGTTGAAAAGGTTTACCTTGCTGCACTTATTCTGGATATGGGGTTTATTGGTGTTTTTATAAGACTGTCAGGAGGATTTGACAGCAATGTTTTTCTTGCATTCTATATCCTTGCAGCGCTCCACTCGTTTTATTACGGACTGACAAAAGGTCTCATTCTTTCAATAGCAGCGTCGCTCACATACATGCTTGTAGTGTTTGACCAGATTGATTTTATTGTCTGGACAGATATGGTATTAAGGCTGGCAATAATGTTTGTTATCGCAGGGTTTCTCGGCTTTCTTTCCGGGAAAACAAGACATGACAGGGAAGAGATACTTAAGATGAAGGATGAAATGACAAGTTTGCAGGGCAACCTTGCAAAGGCATATAATAATCTCCAGGATGTCAAAAGACAGGTAGAGCAGTCAGAAAAACTTGCATCCATAGGGAGACTTGTTGCTGAACTTACACATGAGATAAACAACCCGCTTGACGGCATTAAGAACTGTCTTAATGTGCTGACAATAGAAAAAGACGATGCTGAACTCAGGGAGAGGTACATAGCCCTTATGCAGGAAGGTGTAAGGGAGATTGAACAGGCTGTGAGGGACCTCCTTGAATATGCAAAGCAGCATGAATTCAGGGTTGAACCTGTAGATGTAAATGAGGTAATCAGAAGGACAGTCCTTATGGGCGAGTACAAGTTCAATAAACAGGGTATAAGGGTCAGGACAAATTTAGACAGGCACGTACAGGATGTAATGGGTGATTCACACCATCTGCAGCAGGTATTCTTCAATATAATATTCAATGCAATTGATGCGATGCCTAACGGCGGTGTCCTGACAGTGGAGAGCAGGAAAGAAAATGATTATGCAGCAGTTGAGATAACCGACAGCGGAACAGGGATACCCAAAAAGGACATGGAAAAGATATTCAGACCGTTCTACACCACCAAAAAGATAGGTGAGGGAACAGGTCTTGGTCTGCCAATAAGCGACGGTATTGTGAAGAGGCACAGCGGAAAGATGTATGTTTACAGTTATGTCAATATGGGGACTACATTCAGGATAATACTGCCAACAAAAGAGAGTTATGATAATATTCTGGGTGGTTACAGGTAGAAAGGCTGAAGATTGGAGCAGGCATGAGAATTCTTATCATAGAAGATGAAAAGATAAAAAGGATAACCTTGACTGACGCCCTGTTAAAGGCAGGCTATGATGTTGCGGCATTTGATAGACCGTCTGATGCACTTACTGCATTTAAAGAAATGGATTTTGATGTTGTAGTTACTGACCTGAGGCTGCCGCAGATGGGCGGACTTGAACTGGTAGAAAAGATAAAGGGAATGAGGCCTGATACAGAGGTTATTATAATGACAGCCTATGCTACTATTGATACAGCAGTAAAGGCAATGAAACTCGGGGCATATGATTATATTACAAAACCATTTTCTTCAGAAGAACTTATATTGATACTTGAAAGGCTTAAGGAGTTTAAAAATGTTGTAAATGAAAATATAAAACTTAAAAAACAGATATCATCACAGTATAGTTTCGGCAATATAATCGGCAAGAGCAAGGGGATGCAGGAGGTATTTGAACTCATTGATACAGTTGCCGCAAGGGATACAACAATTCTTATTATAGGCGAAAGCGGAACAGGCAAGGAGATGATTGCCAATGCTGTGCATCACAATAGCTTGAGGAAGAATAAGCCCCTTATAAAATTAAGTTGTGCAGCGCTTACAGAAACTCTTCTTGAGAGTGAACTCTTTGGGCATGAGAAGGGTGCGTTTACAGGCGCAATCAAAGAAAGAAAGGGCAGATTTGAACTTGCCCATGATGGCACTATTTTCCTTGACGATGTGGATGACATACCGCTTTCAATGCAGCCAAAACTATTAAGGGTTTTGCAGGAAAGGGAGTTTGAGAGGGTTGGCGGCACAAAGACGATAAAGGTTGATATCAGGGTTATCTGCGCAACAAAACAGGATTTGATGATAAAGGTTAAAGAAGGCAGATTCAGGGAAGACCTCTTTTACAGGCTGAATATTGTTCCTGTCAAACTGCCGCCGTTAAGAGAAAGGATAGAAGATACCCCGCTTCTCTGTGAACATTTTCTCAAGAGATACTGTAAACTTAATGAGAAAAAATTTTTTACAGCAGAGGCAATGAAAGGCTTAATGGACTATGACTGGCCCGGTAATGTCAGGGAACTTGAGAATATAATTGAAAGGGTTATAACAGTATCAAAAAGGGATGAGATAACATTACAAGAACTCCCTGATACAATTATACCTTCTTCCCAACGCGTATGCGACAGACATAAAGAACTTGAGGATATGATTGAAAGGGTTATGATGGCAGTATCGAAACAGGATGAGATAACATTAAAAAACCTTCCTGATACACTTATCCCTTTGTCCCAGGGGGTCTGCGACCGTCATCTTGAAGGTGTTATAGATAAGAAGAAATCGTTTGATGATATCATAATAGGTTTGGAGAAGAGGCTCCTATCCATTGCTCTGGAAAGGGCAAACGGCAACAAGAGCGAGGCGGCAAGACTTTTAAAGATGAAGAGGGAAACATTCAGGGACAAGATTGAGAAATACGGACTGAATAAATAGTTGACGTTGAAAAACGCCCAGACCCATGCTTTGCATGGGCACCCCCTACGTTGTCGCTGCGGCTTCTACGTTCAACTTTTGCTGGACGTATTAACGCAGGAAAAGGCAGTTGAAACTGTTGCCAACGTATATTTATTTTAGATACCTGTAGTTAAGGAGGTCTAATGCTGGAAAGCCATTTTTTGATTGCGTCATGTGTTTTTGCAGGGGTCTATGGTGTTCTGATATGGGATAAATTCAACCGCGCTGTTGTGGCACTGCTCGGTGCAACTCTTTTAGTTATCCTCGGGGTTTTAAATCAGGAAAAGGCTGTAGAGGGCGTTGATTTCAACACACTTGGGCTTTTGATAGGCATGATGATAATCATTGCTGTCTGCGGCAGGACAGGGATGTTCCAGTACCTGGCGATAAAATCAGCAAAGGTTGCAAATGGTAATCCGTGGCGGCTTATGGTAATGCTCGGGATAGTTACTGCATT
>Ga0154468_124_pt3 | contig 31219 bp, 38 predicted proteins | sample RifGroC2_FD_115947 | JGI IMG/M metagenome (GOLD analysis project Ga0154468, IMG submission 115947) | Deltaproteobacteria bacterium GWC2_42_11 | reverse complement strand
CTGCCTGCCCTGCCAGTGGCACAGGCTTCCACGCCAGCGGGGCAGGGGCAGCAGCAAAGCCTTAATGCTTGCAGGGACAAGTTTGTGAGATGGTTCATGTGGGTTTCATACGCTTGCTATTCATAATATGCCGCCGCCGCCCTTTCTGATTCCCATACCTTTACCTTGCTGACCATTATGCTGCTGCTGTTCAAGGATTTTGCAAGTTCATTGAATATAAACCTCGCAATATTTTCTGAAGAAGGGTTTTCCCTGTCAAACGGCGGAATCTCATTAAGGTATTTATGGTCAAGTTTTTCAACAACCTTTTCTAATTCAAATTTCAGGGTCTTAAAATCTATTGCAAGCCCGATGTTGTCCAGTTCCTTTACCCTGACACTTACCTCCACCTTCCAGTTATGCCCGTGCAGGTTTTCACATTCCCCTTCATAACCCATAAGTCTGTGCGCGGCAGAAAAGTCCGATATTATTGTAAGTTCATACATAATTACCTTCTACCACAAACCATCTTCTATTCACAAGAAATTGTTGCAAAGGTTTAAGGAAAATGCTACTTGCTATACTATGGCAAGACACAAAACATTTTTGATAATCATCTTCTTTATTGTTGTTTTAGACCAGATTTCAAAGTTTATAATCAGGGGTTATTTACCGTTACATCATTCAATTGAGATAATCCCCGGCATATTCAGCCTTACACATATAACAAACCCTGGCGCTGCCTTTGGTTTGTTCAGGGATGGGAACGAAACACTGAGATGGCTGTTCCTTACAGGGGTATCTGCCATTGCCGTCATTGTGGTCTTTTATCTGTATATCAAATCTCCTTGCTATTTTTTAACAAGACTTGGATTTTCTCTGATTGCCGGCGGTGCAATAGGCAATCTCATAGACAGGGTATTATTTGGCGAGGTAACAGATTTTCTTGATGTATACTGGAAAACATATCACTGGCCTGCCTTTAATATCGCTGATTCAACAATAACAATTGGTGTTGCAGTTACGATGTTTGTTTTGTACAGACAGCAGAATAAACTCCCATAAGCCCAAAAATAGACATTGATTTTTGGGGAAACCTGCAAGTTGGCTGCCAGACGAGGCAGCGGACAATTTTTGAGACGAGCCGTATGTTCACCGATACGGTGAGGAGTAAAAATTGGCCGATAACGAAGTATGGCAGCCAACTTGCAGGTTTGTAAAATAGCGAGGTTTTTAATCGCTATTTTACGGATAAGCCTTTATCTTGCAAAGCGGGGCAGGCAGCCGCAAAAGGATGTTAGATGTCTTTGAGTTTCACCTGAAAATAACCTTTCTGCTGCTGCCTGCCCTGCTGGCAAACCGTCTGGACTGGAGGCTTTTAGAGGCTACGGGTTTGCAGGCGGGGCAGGCAGCAGCAAAAGGATGTTATAGGGTTATATGGGTAATCATTTTCGGGGCAAACCTTACTCATTAGTCTCCATCTTATCAAGTTCCCTCTTCACAAATTCCCTTATCATATCCTGTTCATCCTGACCAAGAGATACAAAGTTTACCCCTGCGCCGCTGAATATGCTTTTGCCTTCTCCTGCATAATTCCTCCACTTAACTATCCCCCTTGTATTAATCACCCTTTCTGAACCGGGCAGAGAAAAACGGAGGTTTACATATGTCCCGGGCAGGAGTTCCCTTTCAGTATGCAGGAACATGCCGTTCTCGCTTATGTTTATGAGGAAGCCTGTTGATGCATCGTTTCCAACACTGAAATCAACAGGTATTGTGATTGGCACACGTTGTCCCTGTCTCATTGTCGTCTTGTCAGGGAAGAGGAGTTTGTTCACGCGGAAAACAATCTGTTCAGGGGTAAACGCCTTTGTCATCATGCCGCGTGCGCCGAGTTCTTTTATCCTTTCAAGCACATGGGACGGCTCATACGCGCCTGTTATGACAAGGACAGGGAATTTATTCTCCATACCGTTTTCCTTTATCCATTTAAGGACACCGAAACCGTCCATCTCAGGCATCAGGATGTCCAGTATTAAGAGATGAGCCCAGTCAGGGTTTGCCTTTATCTCATTTATGACCTTCCTGCCGTTGCTGAAAACCTTTACTTTATGTCCTGCCTCTGTAATAATGTCGCTCAGTTTTACCCTGAAGAACCCGCTGTCGTCAGCGATAATAATATTCTTATGTTCCCTTGTAATCATAATATAACACCTCCACCAGCACGGGTATCGCCATAAACATTACGAGACCTTTGAAAAACTCACAAGTTCGTCATTCCCCGACTTGTTCCCCCGATCAAGTCGGAGGACGGAATCCAGTGTTCTTTAAAATCAAAGGCTTCTGGATTCCCGCCTTCGCGGGAATGACACGAAAACAGTATTTTTCAAAGGTCTCATTACATTATATCGTAGAGTTTTAAAAGTCAATCTGAAAGTAATGCCCCAAAATAGATTTTGATTTTTGGGGGAACCTGCAAGTTGGCTGCCAGACGAGGCGGAGGCCATTTTTGCGATGAGCCGTATGTTCACCGATACGGTGAGCACGTGAGAGGGACAACAAAGTCGGGGCACCCAAGCAAAGATTGGGTCGGGCAAATCGCTGGTTTGTAAAATAGCGATAGGACTTCTTGTCTTGTTCCCTCTCCCTTGACCCCACTTAGCGGGGTGTTGTAAAAATGAGATGGGGATTTTCATATCCGTGTTATTTTGGACACAAAAAGGCAGTGTGCTTAAAAACACCACCCTATTCCCATTGATTTGATTTAGAAAAATATCGTCTGATTTTGGCACAATGCTTGCAGTAAATTATTAAGGAAAAATATAAAAAAGACTTGACAATACATTTTCATGGTGTTAAAAAAAGGACAAAATTTCAAAAGGCATACAAAAAAGATAAAGGGAGGTGAGAAGGAATTTGTGCAGGGCGTACAGTATGGATACCCTGCAAAAGGTAGGGTGCATTCCCCGAATGCACTTTAAAATTGTGATGAGGGCATCATAACCTACTCTGGAATCGTCAGCCGTGAGGCGGGCTAAAGGAATTTAAAAATAGTAAACAGGAAAATAAAACTAATTAAAGGAGGAGAGTAATGAAGAAGATTCTATTAGCAGTATTCGCTCTTGTCCTGACTGCTGTATGGGCAGCGCCGTCATTTGCTGTTGACGCATCATTTGGCGCCCAGTACAGGGTAAGGGCATTCTATCTGGATAACTGGGACGACAGGGATGACGATGCAATGGACCAGAAGTCATATGTAGACAACAGGTTCAGGCTTGGCATTACATTGAAGGAGGCGCCTGTAACAGGGTATGTTCAGTTGCAGATTGGCGGGAATAAGTGGTGGGGCGCTGCAAGCGCACCAGATACTTCTACTACTACCGCAAACACTCCAACCGATACCAGCATGTCAGTTGTTGCCCGTCAGGGATGGCTGGAATTCCCTGTAGGACCTCTTGGGGTCAAACTCGGAAGGACATATTCAAGCAGCGGCTTCCTCGGCGGCGGTATAGCTGAGAACATCTCTGACAGGATTCACCTCTCCTACAAGGCGAGCAATGACCTGAATTTATCAGCCACCTTTGCAAAGCCAAGAGAGAGTTCAACAGGCGCCGTCGGTACAACGGGTACAGTTGCCAACGACAATGATAAAGAAAGTTACAATATTGGCTTTAGATACAAACCGCAGGGCGCGGCATTTGATCTGGGAGCAGTGGTATATTATGTAAGGGATGGTCGTGATTACTATTCCGCATCCGGAGCAGCCACTACTGGCGGTTCATTTGATGCATTCTGGCTGATTGCAGATACAAACCTCAAGTTTGACCCTATCAATATCTACTTATCAGCAGCATTGTTAAATGGAGAGAGCAAATCAGGCGGCTTGGTTTCTCCTAACGTAGATATGGACCTTGAAGGCTATGCTGTGCATGCTGATGTAAGTGCGAAACTTGGTCCAGCAAAGATAGGTGTTGTTGGTGGGCTCGGCTCAGGTGATGATAATACAGCCGACAAGTCACTCAAGACCTTCTTTGCACCAGCTGCTGCATCATACATCCAGACACACATGTTCTGGCAGGCAGGTGAGAACGCATACAGCGGCGCTATTGGAAGTGGTTCCCTCAATACACAAAACGGCAGCCGTGAGACACTCTCTAATATTACATGGGGCGCTGTATATGCAGACTACAATGCAACAGATGCTTTAAGCCTTGGCGCAAAGTATGCAGTACTCAGACAGACTGATGCACTGGCTGGCACTGATAATAAGATTGGTAATGAAATTGACCTGACACTTAACTACAAGATACACAAGTACCTGAACCTCCTTGCATTTGCCGCATGGTTTGACCCTGATGATGGGTACAGCGGTAAAGACAGTTCAGGACTATCAGGCCATGCTACTACAAACAAGGATGATACCATGACAGCATACTATGCAAGGCTGCAGTGGGAGTTCTAAAAGACAGTTAGCAGTAAGCAGTTGACAGTTAGCAGCAGATTACGAAAAAGGGCAGGTTGAAAAACCTGCCCTTTTTTATTTGACATCAAATCTTTACTGTTGCATGGTAAAAAGGGGACAGGCTACTTTTATGGATTAACCACAAAGGTGCATTCTTTACATTAAAAGTAGCCTGTCCCCTTTTTATGCCCTTAAAATGGCGGGGTTAAAACCCTGCCCTTTTTATTGTAATTTTCTTGACAATAATATGTGTTGTGTGATAACAATTTTCCGTTTTATTGCATGGAAAATGCTGTTGCTGTGCCGCAGCGCGGCAGGTTGCTGCCTGCCCCGCCAGTGGCACAGGCTTCCGCCTGTGATGACAGGCAAGATGCCTGTCCCACCACGCCAGCAGGACAGGCAGAGCAACCTGCCTGTGCAGGAAAGCAGCAGACATGTCAACGGCTCATGTAGGTTTGCACGGAACTTAAGGGTAAATAATTGATAGAGATAAACATAACATTACTAATGCAGGTAATCGGCTTTTTTGTGCTCCTGCTTATACTTAACGGGCTTTTGTATAAACCTGTCCTTAATATCCTTGAAAAGCGTGAAAAAAATATTGAAGGTGCAAAGAAAGAAGCAGAGAGTCTGTTAAAGAAACTCCATGAAAAGACAGATGCCTATGAGAAGAGACTTCATGAGGCGAGGGTTAAGGGACATGAGGAGAGGCTTAAAATAAGGCAGGCAGGGCTTGAGAATGAAAGGCTTATTTTGGACAACGCAAAAAAAGAGGCGATGGGTTTTATTGCAGATACAAAGTCAAAGATTAATGAAGATGTCAGGTCTGTTATGGCAGGTTTAAAGACAGACAGCGAAAAAATAGCAAGGGAGATTGCAGAAAAGGTTTTAGGGAGGAGGGTGGCATAGGATGAAATTTCAAATTTCAAATCTCAAATTTCAAATCTTAGTATTCACTATTCACTATTCACTATTCACTGTTTCTATTGCTTTTTCAGCATCTGAAGGCGGACATGAGGGCGGCAGCGATTTAATCTGGCGGGTTATAAATTTTGCTGTGCTTGCAGGGCTTCTTTATTTCCTTCTTGCAAAAAAATTGAAAGGTTTTTTAAGAGACAGAAGTGAGTCTATAAAAACCGCACTTTCAGAGGCAAAGGCAGCAAAGGAAGAGGCTGAAAGGAAATACAGGGAATACGAGGCAATGGCAGCATTACTTGACAGGAAGATTGTTGAAATCGCGGACGAACTCAGGGCAGAAGGCATTGCTGAAAGGGACAGGATAATTGAGGAGGCCAAAAAGACTGCTGAAAAAATGATGGAACAGGCAAAGACCACGATAGAGCAGGAAATTAAAAAGGCAAGGGAAGGCATAAGGGGAGAGGTTGCAAACCTTGCTGTTATTATGGCGGGCGAGATGCTGAAAAGGGAGATAAAGCCTGATGACCAGGAGAGGCTTATAAGGGAATATCTGGACAGGATGAGGCTGCATTAATTACTAACGCAATAAATGTCTTTATACTGCGTTGGACTCCTCGGAAAATCCTCAACATACTACAATAGTATGCCTGCGGTTTTCCTCCTCGTCCGCCTTGTCTAAAACCATTTCTTGCGTTCGTATGATGAATGCGTTTGTATTAGTAAGGGGAGTATAAAGTGCGTAAAACAATCATTGCCAGACGTTATGCAAAGGCACTTATAGAAACAGGGCAGGAAACAGGCACATCAAAGGAAATCGGCAGGGAACTGCGCGACATCTCTGCAATATTTTCATACCATCCGGAATTATATGCTTTTCTCTTAAATCCAATGTATAAACTTGAAGAGAGGATTGGGCTTATTGAAAATATAAGCAAGGCGCTTAAATTTTCTGATATTGTGAAAAGGTTTTTATCGCTCATTGTAAAGGGCAGGAAGACAGGACTTCTTCAGGATATATGTGATGCGTATTGCAGGATGGAGGACGATGCTGCAGGGAGGATAAGGGCAAGTGTTGAATCTGCTGCAGATATTAATGACAATATAAAGACAGATATAAAGGAGAGACTTGAGAAGATGACAGGCAGAGAGGTTATCCTCACAACAGGGGAAAACCGTGCACTCATAGGCGGTTTTGTTGTCAGGGTTGGCAATGTAATATTTGACGGAAGTATAAGAACCCAGTTAGAAAGGGTTAAGACGAGATTAAAGGAAGGAGCGGCATAATGATTAAAGCAGAAGAAATAAGCCAGATTATAAAAAACCAACTCAAGGGTTTTGAAAAGGAGATAGATGTAAGCGAGGTTGGCACAGTCATAGCGGTCGGGGACGGGATAGCGAAGATTTATGGTCTTGAAAAGGCGATGGCAGGCGAACTCCTTGAATTCCCGGGAGAGATATATGGGATGGTCCTTAACCTGGAAGAGGACAATGTCGGCGCCGCGATACTCGGTTCTGACTACCTGATTAAAGAAGGTGACATTGTAAAGAGGACAGGCAGGATTGTTGAAGTCCCTGTTGGTGAAGAGATGAAGGGCAGGGTTGTAAATGCCCTCGGGCAGCCCATTGACGGCAAAGGTCCGATAGGGGCAAAGCATTTCAGGAAGGTTGAGGTAAAGGCAAGGGGTATTGTTGACAGAAAGCCTGTCAAGGAGCCTCTGCAGACAGGTTTAAAGGCAATTGACGGCATGATACCAATCGGCAGGGGGCAGAGGGAACTTATAATAGGCGACAGGCAGACAGGCAAGACTGCTGTTGCTATTGATACGATCATAAACCAGAAGGGGGAGGATGTATTCTGCATTTATGTTGCAATCGGACAGAAGAATTCTACAGTCGCACAGGTGGTTGAGAAACTCCGTAAGTTCGGTGCAATGGATTATACGCTTGTTGTTGCTGCAACAGCGAGTGAACCTGCACCGCTGCAGTTCATTGCCCCTTATGCAGGCTGTACTATAGGCGAGCATTTCAGGGACAACGGTAAACACGCACTTATTATATATGATGACCTTTCAAAACATGCGGTTGCATACAGGCAGTTGTCGCTCCTTTTAAGAAGGCCGCCAGGGAGAGAGGCATATCCAGGCGATGTATTTTATCTGCATTCAAGGCTCCTTGAAAGGGCTGCAAAATTAAAGGATGAAATAGGTGGAGGCTCTCTTACAGCGCTACCGATTATTGAGACGCAGGCAGGCGATGTCTCTGCATACATCCCCACAAATGTCATTTCTATCACAGACGGGCAGATATACCTTGAAACAGACCTCTTCTATTCAGGCGTTAGGCCTGCAATAAATGTCGGTCTTTCAGTATCCCGTGTCGGCGGAAGTGCGCAGGTAAAGGCTATGAAGCAGATCGCCGGGACACTTCGTCTTGAACTTGCACAATACAGAGAACTTGCTGCGTTTGCCCAGTTTGGAAGCGATCTGGACGCTGCGACGCAGAGGCAGTTGGCAAGGGGTTCAAGGCTTGTTGAGGTTTTAAAACAGGGGCAGTATAAACCCATTCCTGTAGAAAAGCAGATTATCATTATTTATGCTGCAACAAACGGGTTTGTTGACGGATACCCTGTTACAGCCCTTAAGAGGTATGAGGAGGAACTTTATACATTTTTTGATACAAGACACCCTGAAACAGTCAGGGAACTCCGTGAGAAGAAGGCAATTGATGATTCAATGAAGGGAAAACTTAATAAGGCGCTGGAAGATTTTAAGGGACTGTTTACGGTTTAAACCTGTCCGGAGCCTTATCTCACAAAGTGAAAGGGGCATAGACACGTAAGAGGGACAGGCTACTTTTTTTGTAAAAAAGTTGCCTGTCCCTTTAGAAGCCCCAGGCAGGACAGGCAGCAACAGCAAAAAGATATTTTCGGAACAAATTATGGCTACTTTAAGAGACATAAGAAGACGCATAAAGAGCGTAAAAAATACGCAGCAGATAACAAAGGCAATGAAGATGGTTGCTGCTGCAAAACTCCGCCGCGCGCAGGAAGATATAATTGCGGCAAGACCGTATGCTAAAAAGATGATGGAAGTCCTGTCCAGCCTTGCAGCAAGGACAAAGTCTCTTAGCCATCCCCTGCTGGAGAAGAGGGATGTCAGGAAGGCAGAAGCCGTTGTGATTACATCAGACCGCGGAATGTGCGGTGCATTCAACAGCAGCATAATAAGGACAGCAGAGAATTTTATAAAAACCAATAAAGACAAACTTGAAATTACCCTGAACCTTGTGGGCAGGAAGGGGAGGGACTATTTCCGAAGGAGAGGTTTAAATATAAGGCAGGAGAGGACTCTGCCTGCCGGAAGGCCTGATTACAGACTTGCGGCAGATATAGGGCAGGATATTGCAGAAAACTACATAAAAGGCACATATGACGAGGTCTGTCTGATATACAGTGAATTCAAGTCAACGTTGAGCCAGAGACCTGTTGTTGTAAGGCTCCTTCCGATTGAACCTGCGAATACAGGGGACTTCCCGGGTGAATATTTATTTGAACCGTCTGAAGAGGCGATATTCTCCCAACTCCTCCCGAAGCATGTGGAGGTACAGGTTTTCAGGGCGCTGCTTGAATCAGCAGCGAGCGAGCACGGGGCAAGGATGACTGCAATGGATTCTGCAACAAAGAATGCAAAGGAGATGATAAGCGGACTTACCTTGAAATATAACAGGGCAAGGCAGGCAGCAATTACAAAGGAATTGATGGAGATTATAGGCGGTGCAGAGGCGCTTAAAGGATAGTTCAGGGAGTTAGAGAGTTAAGGAGTTGAGAGTTAACTCAAAACTAGAGACTATAGACTGGGAACTGGAAACGGAGGTTTTTAGATGGAAAAGAAAAATATAGGCAAGGTAACACAGGTCATTGGAGCGGTTCTGGATATAGAATTCCAGCCCGGCCAACTGCCAGCCATATACAATGCCGTAAAGGTTACAAATCCGAGTATAAATGATAAGGAGTGGAACCTTGTTTTAGAGGTCGCCCAGCACCTCGGTGAAAATACAGTAAGGTGCATTGCAATGGACGCAACCGAGGGTCTTGTAAGGGGGCAGGAGGCATGGGATACAGGCACAGGGATAACAGTCCCTGTTGGAAGGGGTGTCCTTGGCAGGATAATCAATGTTATTGGCGAACCTGTTGATGAGATGGGGCATGTGATTTCGGATATAAGATACCCTATCCACAGGACTGCGCCTACATTTGAACAGCAGTCAACTGTGGCAGAGGTCTTTGAGACAGGCATAAAGGTTGTTGACCTGCTTACACCTTACCTGAAGGGCGGTAAGATCGGGCTCTTCGGAGGCGCTGGTGTCGGCAAGACAGTCCTTATAATGGAACTCATACACAATGTTGCCATGGAGCACGGCGGGTTTTCTGTGTTCGGGGGTGTGGGTGAGAGGACAAGAGAGGGTAATGATCTGTGGCTTGAGATGAAAGAGAGCAAGGTCATAGATAAGACTGCCCTTATATACGGGCAGATGAATGAACCGCCGGGTGCGAGGGCAAGGGTCGCTCTGACAGCGCTTACAGTAGCAGAATATTTCAGGGATGAAGAGGGACAGGATGTTCTCCTGTTCATAGACAATATATTCAGGTTTGTTCAGGCTAATTCAGAGGTCTCAGCGCTTCTTGGAAGAATTCCCTCTGCTGTGGGTTATCAGCCGACACTTTCAACAGATATGGGCGAACTTCAGGAGAGAATCACATCAACCACAAAGGGTTCTATTACATCTGTTCAGGCAATATATGTCCCTGCCGATGATTTGACAGACCCGGCGCCTGCTACAACATTTGCCCATCTTGATGCAACAACAGTTCTTTCAAGGCAGATAGCAGAACTTGGAATATACCCTGCTGTTGACCCGCTTGACTCAACATCAAGGATACTTGACCCGCAGGTTGTTGGTGATGAGCATTATAATGTTGCAAGGATGGTGCAGCAGATACTCCAGAGGTATAAGGACCTGCAGGATATTATTGCCATACTCGGTATGGATGAACTCTCAGAAGACGATAAACTTATTGTTTCAAGGGCAAGGAAGATACAGAGGTTTCTGTCGCAGCCATTCTTTGTGGCAGAGGCGTTTACAGGCACGCCCGGCAAGTATGTAAGTGTGAAAGATACTATCAAAGGGTTTAAGGATATTGCAGAAGGCAAGTACGACGATATCCCTGAACAGGCATTTTATATGGTCGGCACAGTAGAAGAGGTTTTAGAAAAGGCAGAGAAAATAAAAGTTGCAGTTTAAACGGTTTATCTATGTCAGATACATTTTTACTGGAAATAGTTACACCTTACGCATTGATATTATCAGAAGAGGTTGAGTATGTTACTGCGCCAGGCGTTGAGGGTGAGTTCGGTGTTCTGAAAGGGCATACCCCTTTTATGACAGCGCTGAAACCCGGAGAAGTTGTCTGCAGCAAGGGGAATTTCAATGCTGCCCTTGCTGTTAGTTGGGGTTATGCAGAGGTTACACATGAAAAGGTCATAGTCCTTGTTGAGACCGCTGAGAAGGCAGAAGAGATTGATATTGAAAGGGCAAAAACATCCCTGACAAAGGCAGAGGAAAGATTAAGGAGACTCAATAAGGAAGATAAGGAATACCTTGAGGCTGCTGCATCTCTTGAGAAGGCGGTTATAAGGGTTCAGGTTGCAGGAAGATTGTCAAGATAAAGTCTGCTGGTCCACGCTATTTTTTCATCCTTTCCTTAACTAATTTTCTGAGTAGTTCATATGCCTCATCTTTGTTTGTAAATTCAGCAATCACATCTGCCAGTTTCGGATGTCTTCCGAGTTTTCCGTTTGCCATAACCTTTGCACCTTTTTTTGCAATAATTATCGTTTCTGTTGGACATGCCTTTGCACAATCACCGCACATAACGCAGAGGTTGTAGTCAAATACAGGTCTTGCATCAATGACATCCACTGCCCCCTTTTCCCTGCATATAACCACGCATTCCATACATTCTGTACATCGGTTTAGCACTGCAATTGGCATTGCCTGTCCGCTTACGCCAAAATCTTTTATCTGTGGCTGTGAACATGAATTAGGGCACCCTGCGACTGCTGCCTTGAATTTCATGTGATAAGGTATCTTGCCGCCGTTTGTCTTTGATTTTATATATTCTCCAAGCCCGATTTTTTCAAGAATTCTATGTATCTCTTCTGCGGTCTTCTTTGTATCAATAAGAGAATTCTTACAGCCCGATTGCCCTGCCTTGCATGTGATTATGCTGTATGGAGAGGATATATTATCTTTGGGAATGTTTAAGGGAGATTGATATTTCATTGTATAATGGATTGGTAATTTACAATTGCCAACTGTTGACTATGCCAGGTCTATTACGCTTATCCTTGATGCCACTGCTTCTGCTATCTTCATGAATGCTTCAGACTGTGAAGACGAAGGGTCTGCAACTACAATGGGTTTGCCAGAATCACCACCCTCCCTTATAGCAGTGTCAATCGGGATATGTCCAAGAAACGGCACATTGTATCTCTGACTGGTTTTTTCACCGCCGCCGCGGCTGAATATTTCTGTCTTTTCTCCGCAAAGAGGGCATACAAAGAAACTCATATTTTCAACTATACCCAGTATAGGCACCTTTACTTCATTGAACATCTTTATTGCCCTTCTTGCATCCATAAGTGCAAGATCCTGAGGCGTTGTTACAATAACAGCGCCTGTTAAGGGTATTGTCTGGACAAGTGTCAACTGGACATCTCCGGTTCCGGGCGGAAGGTCTATAACAAGGTAGTCAATTTCACCCCACATTACATCCACCAGAAACTGCTTTACTATCTGCATAACCATTGGACCGCGCCAGATAAGGGCTGTTTCATCATCCAGCATAAAACCAACGGAAACCATCTTTACATCATAGTTGGTAATAGGGAATATCTTGCCGTCAGGTGTTGCCTGAAGCGGTGCCTTTTTCCCCATCATCAGCGGTATGCTGGGACCATAAATATCTGTGTCAAGGAGTCCAACCTTTGCGCCTGTTTTGGCAAGTGCCAGAGCAAGATTGACTGCTACTGTTGATTTGCCGACGCCGCCTTTGCCGCTTGCAACCGCAATGGTGTTTTTAACACCAGGTATTTGTACCCTTTCAGGGAGCCCTTTTGAATGAGGGACATTTGAGGTTACTTCAACATTTACTGAAGACACGTCTGCTACAGCCATTACAGCATTCCTTGCATTATCAGTAAGTTCCTTTTTTAATGGACATGCGGATGTTGTAAGGACAAGTTGGAATGAGACATTGCTGCCGTCTATCCTTATATCCTTTATCATATTGAGTGTAACAAGGTCTTTTCCAAGTTCAGGGTCCATTACCTTGCTTAATGCTTCTAATACTTGAGATTGTGTAATCATTATTGACTCCTTTAAATTGAGGGTTCACGCTCAAAAATTGCCCAGATGCAAGGAAGGACAAGGGTTTGCACCGCAATGCGCACGAATAAATTCGTGCCTACATTTTCTGTAGGCACGGTTTCAACCGTGCTTTAACTGACAACGCAGATGGGCGTTTTTCAGCGTGAACTATGCTTTTTCAAATACATCCTCACAGTGTGTATCACCTTTGATTATTGATTTTATCCTTTTATATTTTACACTACTGCCGAGCCCTGCTATAAAACCATCAACCCATTTCGCGAGATATTCGCACATAAAACTGCCTGCAATGCCTGCCTCATCCCAGTATGGTTTATGCAAGCAATCGGTATGCCTTCCGTGCAAAGCCTTTTCAGACGGCTGGTCAACCTCTGTTACATGGTCGCACGGCATACCGTCCAGAAAGAAGTTTTGAAGTGCCCTGTATGCTGACTCAGGGTTTACATCCTCTATCTCATATTCCTTTAACGCCCTTTTGCCTGTTTCAAGCCCATGATTATAAGCAGTGTCCATTGCAAGGCTGTTTGCATCTGTACCGTATTTCTTAATAAGTTCAGAAAGCACATAAGACTCTCTTGTCTCGGCTGCAGTAATCCTGCCGTTCAGGAAGCCGTGGATTGGTGAATCTCCTATCATCTGGTCAAGAGATGTATCTCCGACAGGTTCTCCATATTTTGCCCTTGCATCTTTTGCAATTGTATTTACATCGTCGCCGAATTTCTCTGAAAATACCTTTATTATTGCATTTTCCCTGTCTTCAACAAGTTTAATCTTGCTGAAAAGCCAGTAATGAATTGGTCCTAAGAAACTGCTCATCTTTTAAACCTCCTATGTTATTTATGATTTTAGATTGTTCACGTTCAAAAATATCCCAGATGTGAGGTCGGACAAGGGTTTGCACCGCAGCATACTTTTAGGTATGTGAGGATGCAAACCCGCAGTCCTGACAACGCAGATGGGTGTTTTTCAGCGTGAACTATGTTATATGAAACGCAATTACTACAAGCCTTCCTTTTGCCTTTATCCCTCTTTCAGTGCCGTGAGAAGCAATAACTATAGAACCAGCACCAACCTCTTTTACCTCGCCTACAATTGTAAACTCAGCAGTGCCTTCTACAACATAAAATATCCCTGCAGCGCTGGGGTGAGGCGGGATAAATTGTCCGTCCTCCATACAGATTAAAGGTATCTTAAACCTTGTTCCCATATAAATGATATTTGGTCTGAACCCTTCTTTGGAGAACTGTTTTAGGTTTTCTATATTAACAGGTTCCATTTACCCCTCTGCCGCCCTGTTTAATGCATCAAGGAGTGCATCAATATCTGCCTTATCCCTCTTTGCAGCATCTTCAATAGATACTGCACCTCCGCAGCATGAATCTATTTTGAAGTTATTGAATACGGCTATTGTCTTGGGATATAATTTTATTGCATCATTTATCATAGTATCTTTTGTAATTTTTTTCATATCCGCTCACTTTGCAATTACTTGAAGGACGACCATGCGGCTTTCTGCCTTCATATCGTGTGATTTATTCCCTTCACACACAACAATGCTCCCCTTTTCAACATTATTCTCCTTACCATCTATGATAAAACTGCCTTTGCCTTCCAGTGCAAAAAGGGCAATCTCTGATTTTGAGATATGCCTGCCAACAGACTGTCCTGCTTCAAGGCATATCAGGACAGTTTTTGCCTTTTCAATGTCACTTATAACCTCTTTATGAGGTCTATCCTTTGAAAAGGCTATCTTATCTTTTATAACTGTTATGTCCATTATTTTGCTTCCAAAAATATCTTTTTGCTGTTGTTGCCTACCCCGCCTGCAAACCCGTAGCCTCTAAAAGCCTCCCATCCAAACGGTTTGCCAGCGGGGCAGGCAACAACCTGCCTGTGTGCTACGGCAGATAGGCAGGATTTTCATGCCCCTTTGTCGTATGGGTTTGCTTCCATAGCGTCATTTAGGTCTTTCAATATTTTTTCCACATCAACATTGTGCATTGTTGCACCAAACGCCAGATTTTCCATCTTTGAACCAGGGCATGAGAAACAGCCGTTACCGAAGTACTTCATTATGACCTTTTCAGTCTGGGGATAGTTTTTTATTACATCCCCTATATTCATATCCTTTGTTATCTTCTGTTCTGACATATTTAACAACCTCCTTAAAATTAGTAAATGAGTTAATGGGTAAGTGAGCCTTTATTTGACTGCAGGCGGAGCTGCCTTGATTGTCTTAAACATATTAAAGACGAACAGGAGGGCAGACGCTGCCTCTATTATTGAAAACACAATAAGAATGGCAGTGCTACCTGTTGACTGCCTTGCCATCCAGCCTAGCGCCATGCCGATAAGTCCTGTGTTTGCAAGCCAAAACTGCATTTCAGCAAGTTTTTCGCTGTAAAGCGGTCTCCCGCTGAACCTCGGCAGTATGTGATATGCAACACCATAAATCATCATTGATATCCAGCCAAGGAGATTAAAATGGGCATGGATAGGCATATACGGATATACCTGCCCTGAGATTGCCATATGAAGCCCGAGAAATATTGAGATTAAAAAATATACCATTGCACACTTAATAAACCAGACTGTTATCTTGCTCATTAGTAAAACCTCCGTAAAAACCGTGCACCGTGTCCGTAAAAACAAAGATATTTTTACACGGTCACGGATAACGATTTTTTATCCTTTCAGCGCCTCTGCGCTATGTTCTATGCTTTTTCAATAATTGGCTTGCATGCATCTACAGGGCAAACCTCAGCGCACACACTGCAGTCTGTGCAGAGTTTAGGGTCAATTATATATAGGCTGCCTTCGCTGATTGCGCCCTCAGGACATTCGGGCAGACATACGCCGCAGGCAATGCAATCTTCGGTAATATAATAAGCCATAAATTTAGACTTTAGACATTAGACTAAAGACAAAAAGAAAAGCATTAAGTCTCTAGTCTCTGGTCTGTAGTTATACTGCAACGACCTGTTTTATCTCCGGCACCTCTTCCATTATTGCCCTTTCTACCCCCATCTGGAGTGTTATCTGGGCGCTTGGACATCCTGAACATGCCCCCCTTAACTGAACCTTAACAATACCGTTTGCCTCATCAACATCAATAAGGGCTATATCCCCGCCGTCTGCCTGTAAGGCAGGCCTTATTTTTTCCAAAGCTTTTTCAATTTTGTCTCTCATGGTAACAACCTCCTTTTTGCTTGGTTTAAAAAATGCCATATCTGGTCAGTTTAAATCTATGACTTTTGTCATATAATTCATTTTAAAACAGTAGTAAATAGCAGCAACTTTCAGGTATTAAAAAGCATTAAAAAAGGCTTGACAAAGAAATATTGCAGGGGTAAATTAAGCACATTTCAGAGTCTCGTAGTGTATTTGTTATATAGTATATTTTAAAAGAATACAACAAAAAAGGGGGTGAGAAATAATAACCGTTAAGTGTACGGTTAAGTGTACGGTATAAGTATTTCTAATTTTAAAAGGAGGTAAAAATGGCTGAACAACAGGGAAATGGTGGTTTTTTGCATTCACTTTACGAGAATATGTACCTGCTGCTCGTTCTTGGACTGGTTATCCCGATTGTCTCTTATACAGTATGGGGTCTGGTAGATTTTATAAGTGAGCCGCAGATGGATGTAGACAAGTATATGTCTGAACTAAAGGCAGCGCCTGCTCAGGCAGAGGCACAGCCAGCAGCGCAACCAGAGCAGACAAAACCGTAAATTTTTATATTTTAAGGAGGTGTAAAAATGAGTATAGTATCTCCAGAAAAGGGTTGGTATTCAGAACCCCTTGACAAAGAGGAGAAGGTATGGGTTGCAATAGCGCTTGCATGGTGTCTGCTTACATTCTTTTTAATGCCGGTATGGCATGTTGTAGGAAAGCAAAACCCATCCTCTGAATCCTACAGGGTTGATCCAGTAAAGTTTAATGAGATAGCAACGGCATTTACTGAAAAATACAAGGTGGGTGAGGAAAACGGCATCCCGATTGTTCATCCTCCGGCAGGAAGCGATGTGTTTGTGGTTGCAGGCGGGTATCAGTGGAGGCCTATCCTTGAACTTGAAAAGGGTAAGGAATACAGGATACACCTATCTTCCCTTGATTTTCAGCATGGTTTTTCTTTAGTATCTCCAAAATTCGTTATGAACTATATGGTTCTCCCAGGCTATGATTATGTAATAAAGGTAACACCTACAGAAGCAGGCACATACAGCATAATATGCAATGAGTTTTGCGGTATGGGCCATCATATTATGATTGGCAAACTAATTGTAAAATAAAAGAGGGGGTGATTAAATGGCTTCAGCAGATTTTAGAACATGCCCAACAACGGGTTTAAAAGTTCATTTGCCTGCAGAAGGACTTATAAAAGCAAATGCGGTTGTGGCAGTAGTTGCTATCCTTATAGGCGGCATAGCAGCGCTTGCTGTTTTACTTACACGCTTGCCGGCAGTTCATATTTTGCCAGCAGACTGGTTTTATAGATTATTAACAGCGCATGCGCTTGATATGCTTGTAGTCTGGATTATCTTTTTTGAGATTGCAGGACTTTATTTTGGCGGAACGGTATTATTGAACAGCAGACTTGCGGCGCCCAAAGTAGGATGGCTTGCGTTTATACTCATGGTAGTTGGCGCTGGCATTGTCAATGCGATAGTCTTAATGGGCGGGGCTGATGTAACATTCACATCATATCCGCCTTTAAAGGCGCATCCTGCATATTATTTGGGTATTATCTTATTTGCAGTGGGGACATTGATTGCGGTTGGTCTGTTCTTTGGAACACTGGCAATTGCAAAAAAGGAAAAGACATATGATGGCTCCTTGCCTATGGTAACATTCGGGCTTATGTGCGCTGCAATTATCGCTGTCCTTACCCTCTTGCACGGTGCAGCGATATATATCCCGACATTCCTTTGGTCAATTGGACTGCTTCCAAGCATAGACCCTTCAATGTATAGGCTGATATTCTGGGGGTTTGGACATCCATCACAGCAGATAAATGTCTGCGCGATGGTTGCTGTATGGTATCTCCTTGCAACACTCACAACAGGCGCAAAACCATTGAATGAAAAACTGTGCAGAACAGCATTCTTGCTATATGTATTGTTTATCAATGTTGCCTCTGAGCATCATCTGCTTGTTGACCCTGTTTTATCTACAGCGCATAAGATTTTTAATACAGGTTATGTCATGCACCTTGCAGTCCTTGCAAGTATGATACATGCATTTGCTGTCCCTGCAATGACAGAGGTTGCACTGAGAAAGAAGGGCTATTCAAAGGGCTTATTTGAATGGCTTAAAAAGGCGCCATGGGGCGAGCCCGGATTTTCTTCCATGATGCTTTCACTCCTTATCTTCGGTTTTGTAGGCGGCATTACAGGCGTTACATTCGGGACAGAGCAGATAAGCATCATCAGGCACAACACATGGGCAATTACCGGACATTTTCACGGAACTGTGGTTGGCGGTACAACCCTTGCATTTATGGGACTTACTTACTATGTTGTGCCTCTCATATTCAGAAGGGAGATAATAAGCAAGAAGGCTGCACAGATACAGCCTTATCTCTTCGGGATAGGCGTGTTTATAATGGCAAATTCCATGATGTTTGCAGGCAGTTATGGTATTCCGAGGAGGCACTGGGACATAACATTTGCAGGAACTGCATTCCCGTATGCATTTGACCCGACAGCAATGTTATTTATGACATTAGCAGGTCTTGGTGGACTACTTGCAATTATTGGTGGTGCGATGTATGTACTGAATACAGTCGGTTCAGTATTTTTTGGAAAGAAACTTTAATTGTGGGAGGTATAAAGTATGAGCGAAAAGAATGGTTTTGAAGCCCCTGGCACCTTTGTGCTGGCGCTTGTATTTCTGGCAGTCTTTGTCGTTGTCTATATTGTCAACTTCAAACTCCTGTCAAATGTGTGGTTTTTAGGCTAGTATAAAAATGAAATAGATTAAGAAAGGGGTATGTGGTTTTTGCAGCATACCCCTTTTTTTAATTGCAAATTGAAGATTGCAGATTTTAAATTTCCAATTTGCATTTTACAATTCTTGCGGAGCAAGATACATGAACTGGACTTTAACAGGCATAAGGATAAATTCACAGGCAAAGAAACTTACCTACGCATGGCTGTTCTTTTCAGTGTTTACGCTTATCTTTGCAGGGATATTCGCATTCCTGGTTGCAATGGTAAGGACGCCTTTTATCCAGGAGTTTCTACCAAAACAAAAGGATTATTTTTATACCGCACTTGTAGGGCATGTTGATTTGGCTGTTGTGATATGGTTCCTTGCATTTATGGGAGTGTTGTGGACAGTCTCCCTTGCTGGTTTTTCAGGGATAAGGACAAATTATTTACCTGCATGGATAGGGCTCGGCGTATCTGCTGCCGGGACAGTTCTTGTTATAATCACAGCGCTATTTGGTCTTGGTTCACCAATACTTTCAAACTACATACCTGTCATCACGCATCCATTATTCTATGCAGGGATTATAATGTTTGGGCTCGGGCTTCTGATTACAATTATAGACGCCCTGATTGCAGTGAGGCATGTAATAAAAAAGAGGGTGTATCCTGAATCCCTTCCTGCTGCATCATTCGGGATGGCTGTGTCTGCTGTGGTAGTCTTAATTGCCATTATCTGTTTTATTCTTGCATTTTATTTTCTTAAAATACCTTCTGTTGACGATGCATTTTTTGAAAGACTCTTCTGGGGCGGCGGACATATACTCCAGTTTGCAAATACGATAGGGATGGTGGTTGTATGGCTGCTCCTTGCTGCCTTGTGTCTTAAGACTGCACCTCTGAGCGAAAGGGGTGCAAAATTCCTGCTGCTGTATTACCTTGTGTTTGCCCTCCCTGCACCAATACTGTTTTTTGTATATAATATCCATAGCCATGCATACAAGGATGCATTTACAAGGCTGATGCAATTCGGGCTTGGACCTTCCACAGTAATATTTGCATTTCTCATATTGAGGGCGATATGGCAAAACAAAAACTCAAAACTCAAAACGCAAAACTCAAAACTAATGTGGTCAGACCCTGGTTTTTCCTCACTTGTAATGTCAATCATAATATTTGCTGCAGGCGGAGTTATATCCTTGACTATTCACGGCAGTAATGTAAAAATACCAGCACACTATCACGGTGTTATAGGTGGTGTTACACTTGCGTTTATGGGGCTTGCATATCATCTGCTCCCTCTAATAGACAGGGAGGTTTTGTTTAAGAAACTTGCCAAAGTCCAGCCGTATCTGTATGGCGGAGGACAGTTTTTATTTGTTCTGGGGTTATTCCTTGCTGGTTCTCACGGTGTGCAGAGAAAGACATTTGGCACAGAGCAGAATCTTGACAGCATGATGAAACTTTTAGGCATGGGCACTATGGGTATCGGCGGCATACTTGCTATACTCGGCGGCGCAGTATTTGTAATAAATATATTGTCTTCAATGTTAAGTTCCCGTTCTGGCAAGTATAGTGAAAGTTAAAGACATGGGAGGATGTTATGACAGACATTAAAAGGTTTCTTCCGTTATTCAAACTCCGCATCGCAGTCCTTATTACATTCAGTGCAATAGTCGGTTCAATCGCTGCAGGGAACATACCTTTTGATAAAATGATTATTCTTATTGTTGCTACAATGATGGCATCCATGGGCGCGGCAGCGCTTAACCATTATTTTGACAGGGACATAGATATACTCATGTGCAGAACCAGCAAAAGACCCATTGCCACAGGCGCTGTGAAAACACCTGTCCTTGTATTATTGGCAGGCATCGTCCTCTTAATAGTCTCATTTCTGGTTTCAACACTTGCACTCAACTACCTTGTATCCCTGCACCTGTTTCTGGGCGCCTTTGTATATGCTGTTATATATACAGTCTGGTTAAAGAGACGGAGTTGGTTTAATATTATTATAGGCGGTCTTGCAGGGAGTTTCGCTGTCCTTGCGGGCGGTGCATCAGCAGCGCCATTTTTGTGTATGCCTCCGATACTTCTGGCAGTAGTGATGTTTTTCTGGACGCCATCTCACTTCTGGAGTTTTGCAATAGTGCATAAGGAGGAATACAGAAAGGCAGGCGTGCCTATGCTCCCTGTACTTATAAGCGATAAAAGGACATCTGTTTATATACTTATAAACACAGTATTCCTTGTGCTTTCTTCGCTTATCCCAACGATGCTTGGTTACTTAGGTCTCTTTTATCTGGTCTCTGCTTTGGGTATAGGCTTATTTTTTATAACAAGGAATATTCAATTAGTGGCTAACCCGTCAAAAGATATGGCATGGAAGAACTTTAAGGCATCCATGGTATATCTTGCTGTTCTTTTTTCTGCTTTAATTATTGATGTGCTTGTTTAATAAATTATTTTATAATACAGCATGGTCTGCTGTATTACTCCTTTTTCTTCAAATATCTTTCGCGGGATGGGCTCTGCCCGCATCTGCACGGGCGGAAGACGCAAGGGAGCGTCTGGTCTCTGCTGAAAATGCAATCGGCAGAAGAATAAACAATTATAAATTTATAGACCAAGACAGGAAAGAATTTGAACTCAAAGAATTTTTTGGCAAACCATTCGTAGTAAGTTTTATATACACATCCTGTCCCCATATATGTCCTGCAATTACAGGCAATCTTGCTCTCGCTGTGAAAGGTGCAGGCAGCATATCCAAAGACTTTAATGTCCTCACCATCGGCTTTGACGATGTCAACGACACACCGGAGAGAATGAAGGCATACGGAAGTATGTTTACAAACGATTTTGTGCACTGGAGGTTCGTAACTGCAGATAAGAATACAATAGAAGGTATAGCAAGGGAATTTGGTTTTTATTACAGGAAAGACGGAAGTTTTTTTGACCATATGAATATGGTCTCTGTTGTGGATTCAAAAGGGAGGATATACAGGCATATTTACGGCATAGACTTTAAGACGGAAGAGGTGCTTGCACCTTTAAGGGAGGTGATAAACAATCCGGATGCAGTGCCTCTTAAAAAAACATGGCTGAAAAGATGGTGGCTGTCATTTACAAGCGGAGCAAAACTTCTCTGTTCAACATATAATCCTATAACAAAGGCATATGATTTTGATGTCTGGAGGCTAATAGGGATGATAATATCAGGCGGAACAATACTTGTAATATTTTTATTTGTCTGGTGGCAGGACATAAGATATTTTGTATTAAAAAAATTTTGCGGCATACATGAGTAACTCTTTTTATCTTGCAATAAAGAACCTATTTTCCTTTTCATCAAAATCAAAGGCAACTGCCATCCCTGGTTTAAAATCAACAGTGTCTTCATAGACATAATCAAATTTATCAGTGTTGTTTGACTCGCTCATCTTTATTGTTATTTTATGCACCATAGGTTCTGTAACAACCTTTTCAAAGGCGAAAGAAGAGCCGTTCTCCCACAAACCTGCTGGTTTAAAAGACCTTGCAAGCACCTTTTTATTATCTACATAGATTTCAGCATAGACAGGGAATCTCTTTAAAACGACTTCTGCACTGCTCCTCATGTGTTTTGGCAGTTTAGCAAGTTGTTCTTCACTCAATGCCTTCTGCACTTTTGAAGGTTTGCCGCTGTGCTTAAAACTGAATATCAGGAGCGAATCTTTTTCACCGAAGAATGTATATGGTGTATTTGAGATATAGAGTGTTACCACTGCGGCAAGAGCAAGGATAATGATGCCGGGTACTGTAAGCCGTTCCTTTATAAACTGGTGTAAAATCATCTTTTTTTCAACCTTTTTTGCCTTTAATTCATTGCTGAAACCTTTTAGTTCATCAAGGAATCTATCCCTGTGTATTGCAGACATCCATGCAGCCCTTATCTTCTGCGGGTCAACTTCCTTCTTTTTTAAAACAGGCGGTCTGTTATTCAAAAGCCTCTGTTCAAGCCATTTATTCCCTTCCCTGTAATGGCAGTCATTTACCTCGCACCCTGATATGAATATGCCGCCTGCACCCGCTTTAAAGGCATATTCCATCATGGACGACTGCAGCATGGCAATGCAGGGCAGGTGCAAGACCCTTACATGCGGCATGTCTTTTAATGCCCTTGTATCAGGGTTTATGAGTCCTTTGACATTAACACCGTAATTGCATATAACAGCGAGTATCTTTGGCTCACTCGCAGGCAGTTTTAACAGGTTTGATATTTCTTCATTGATATCTTTTTCTGTCCTGTCCGGAAGGTCTATTGCATGGAAGTCACATGAGCCGATACAGAAACCGCAGGAGGCGCATTTTTCTTCAGCAACAACTGCCTCAAACTCATATGGCCTGCCGTCGCTCCTCTTTTTCATAAATACAGCCTCATACGGGCAGTCCTTGAAACATAGTTCGCACCCATTGCAGTTTTCAAGTATAACCTCTGCTTTTGGTAATCTTTTGAAACGAGGAAGCCATGGGAGGATGGTAATCAGCGCTATACCGCCGACTATTATTGACCATGAATACCATACAGGTAGTGCATACATAAGCGGATATATGGGGAGATAAAACCAGTCTATACCGAAACTTGCTTTTGCAACACTTAAATCCGCAGGCATCTTGCTTGCTGCAGGCGCTGCCAGGCACATGATGAAAAGGAGGATGCCTATAGCCCAGTTAAGGGCAGCCGGAGGGTTTATAACAGGACGGGAAATCCGGAGAACATGGAGCCATGCTGCTGCAAGCAGGAGAGTAGGTATTGAAAGATGTATAAAGATAACCCCTATAAACAGGAGATTGGAGACCGCTCCATTGCTTAAAAAAGCCCTCTGCAAAGGTTCTCCGAATATCGGGAGGAAGTCGGCAAATTTTGTGGTTGTGGAGGCAATAACCTGCGCCCTCTGGTCCCATACCATCCAATACCCTGTCACACCCGCTGCCCAGAATGTGACTATTAAAACCACACCCGTTACCCATGCCACCCATCTCCAGTTGTGGTACCTGTCATTTAAGAATTCCTTTACAAGGTGCAGGAGCATTGCAAGCATAAGTCCGTCAGAGGAATACCTGTGTATGCTCCTCATTATGCCGCCCAGATACCACTGTTCATTGGTAATATATTCAAGAGACTTATACGCCTCATCAACATTTATACGGTAGTAGAATAACAGGTAAATACCTGATACGAGGACAAGCCACAGGAAAAAGAACGAGATTGCCCCCAGGTAATATAGTGGATTGAACCGAGGGGAAAAAACCCTGTTAAATATTTCTTCTAAATAAAGCCATCCCTTATGAGCCGTGGGCAATAACCTATTATACATATCAAGCCTTCCTTGTTGCATAAATTCTTAATTATGCAATAATATGCTATACAGAGCGTCATAATTTCGCATACCTGCGTTGCTCCTCGGTTCGTTGTTGCGGCGTATGCCAAAAATACGCCTCACTCCTCACCCGACCCACGCCACTTGGCGTGGGTGCCCCCGCTCCTTGGTCTGCTTTGTTCTGACGCTCTGTATGCGCAACTATTTATGTCGCTGTGTATAGATGTTTTCTGAGTATATTTATATGACTTAAGTCATATTTATCTTATTGACAATATATTAGGATTATGCGCAATTAAAAAAGAGAGGTTTGTTCATGAAGATTTATATTACAATAATAATCAGTATATTTGCATTTTATTCTTTATTACCTGCAGATGCAGGCACTGACCAATCCACACACAAAGGCGATTCAGATAAAAAACAGGATACAGTGCAGATATTCCCTGAGCCGTTCAGGGTCAATAAACCTGCGCCTGATTTTACACTTATAAATCAGGACGGGAAAAGGACAGGATTAAAGGATTTCAGGGGCAAGATTGTGATTATGAATTTTATATACACCTCATGCGGTGAAACCTGCCCTGCACTGATAACAAAGTTCAGGGACATTCAAAAGGCGATGAAGGATAAAATTGGAAAGGAGGTCATTCTCCTTTCCATTACCATTGACCCTGAAAGGGATACTCCGAAGGTATTAAAGGAATATGCAAAAACGCATGGAGCAAATCCAAAAGGATGGTTATTTTTAACAGGCACACGCAAAGAGATAGATAAGGTTTTAAACACCTACAGGATTATCTATGAAAAGGACCAAAAAGGTAATATCGGACATGTTAATATGACAATTCTTATTGACAAGCAGGGTGTAGAGACATATAATTTCGGCGGTTTTAATTACCCTGCAAAGCAGGTTATATCAAAGACAAAAGAACTCCTGGCTAAAAAGTAAAGTCAGGGAAATATAAAAAAAGGAGGAGAAGAGAAAAATGAAGAAGGTATTAACTCTAGCATCAGCAGTATTAGTATTATCCATTTTTGCAGGCAAGGCGCATGCAGATGGCAAGGCTGTATACATGGCAAACTGTCTTGCATGCCATGGCGACAAGGGGCAGGGCACCCTTGTTGGCCCTGCACAGAAGGGCAATAAGTTTATATTAGAAACCAAGGAGGCGGATCTTAAAAAAATTATCCTTGAAGGCCGCGCAGGAAAGGCAAAGAAATATCCAAAGATACCTGGGGATATGCTTCCATGGAAGGGCAAGATCAATGATAAGGACCTTGATGCCGTTATAAAGTTTCTAAAGACAGATCTTCAGAAATAAGTTTTTGAATAATAAAGGCAGGAAGAATTTGATAATTAAGATTCTCCTGCCTTTTTATTTTTAGGGTTTATCAATTGCGATATGCAATAATATCAGATATACACTCAAACCTTGAGGCATTTGAGGCAGTCCTTGAGAAGATAGATTCACTGGATGTAGACGAGATAATATGCCTTGGGGATGTGGTTGGATACAATGCAAACCCGAATGAATGCATTGATATAATAAAACACCGCAGAATAAAATGCATCATTGGAAATCATGACAGCAGGGCAATAGGGATAGAAGAACCAACTGATTTTAACACTCACGCCAAAGATGCAATATACTGGACAAGGGACTACCTGACCCGTGAAAACATTACCTTCCTTAAAGACCTTCCGCGAAAAATATATTTCGATAACGGGAAATCCATAGGCATCCACGGCTCTATAGACTCTACAGACAGGTACATCTTAACCTTTAACGATGTTTTTGATAACTTCAATCTTATGCGCAGCGAGCAGGGTCAGCCGATTATATGTTTCTTCGGGCATACTCATGCGCCAAAGGTGTATAGATGCACCGAATATGATATAATCGCCATGCTGGCAGAAGAGGTGAGACTTGAAGATAATAACCTGTACCTGATAAATCCAGGCGCTGTGGGACAGCCCCGCGACGGCAACCCCATGTCATCATTTCTTGTTTACGACGTAGGCGAGATGATGGTAAACTTCTTCAGGGTCGGGTATGATATTGACCGATGCTGTGAAAAGATTATAAAGGCAGAACTTCCTGAATATCTCGCAGAGAGACTGAAGCACGGGTGTTGACACTATAACCTTTAATTTGATAGAAATATGGGAGGCTGCTGATATGATAATGGCAAATATACTGATAGTCGGAGGTGGGAAGGGCTGCAGGGAACTTCTCCCCATGCTTGTTTCTGATAGAGAGATAAGAATAGTCGGTGTTGTGGATAAAGACCCTGATGCGCCTGCACTTTCCCTTGCTAAAGGGATGGGCATACCTGTATATGGTAATTTTGAGGCAACATTAAATAAAGACAATTTTGATGTAGTGGTAAATTTGACAGGCGATAGAAATGTATCGTTGCTTCTCAGGAAGATGCTCCCCCTTTCTGTTGAGGTAATTGATGGGCTGAGTTCAAAGTTGCTATGGCATTTAATAAAGGAGAGACAGAAGAAGGAAGAGGAGTTGAACAGGAGGCTGGAGGAGCATAATGCACTGTACAAGATAGGCATACAACTTTCATCAGCAGGAAGGTCGGAGAAGATATTTGATATTATCCTGACGAGTGCAATGGAACTTGTAAATGCTCCGGCAGGGAGTATAGTAATAATCGATGAAAGGAACGGGATGTTCAGGCTGGTACTGGCAAAGGGTTTCAGCCAGAAGTTTATATCAGAATCTACCATTTGGCAGGCAAGGGCAAAGGGGCTTACAACGGCTGTCTTAAACAGCGATAAGCCGACTGTAATATCCGATATAACAAAAGAAACGGCGCTCTCCATAAACCCCTCTCTTTTAGAGGAGGGTATAAAATCAATTGCAGGCATACCGCTTCGTTATGCAGAGAAGGCTGTTGGTGTATTGTATCTGAACGACTTTACTGAAAGGGTTTTTGATGAAAGGGACATCTCAATACTGAACCTCATGGCAACACAGGCGACTCTTGCCATTGAGAAGATGCAGTTACTGGAAAGGGTCGAGCAGCTTGCAATAACAGATGAACTGACAGGTCTTTATAACCACAGGTATTTTAGCAACACACTCTCCAATGAGATATTCAGGGCTAAAAGGTATAAGCACTCCATGTCCCTTGTGATAATTGACATAGACAACTTTAAAAACTATAACGACTTATATGGTCACATATACGGCAATTTCATCCTCTCTGCTATGGCAGATATATTTAAAAAGAGTGTGCGTAAGACCGATACGGTTGCAAGGTACGGCGGCGAGGAGTTCGCCATTATACTCCCTGAGACCGATAAGGAGACTGCAGCAATGCTCGCTGAGAAGATTAGGAAAGAGATTTCGGATTCCTGCAGCCCTGAAAAGAACAGACAGATAATGTGCGGTGTGACTGTAAGTATCGGGGTCGCAGTGCTAGGTGAAGATGCAGATGATGAAGAAGACCTTGTTAAAAGGGCTGACGAGGCTATGTACCATGCCAAGAGGTCAGGTAAGAACAGAGTGGTGAGATATGAAAGGGATTAAAATACAAGTATTGGAAAGGGAGCGGATATGAGGATTATTGATGTGCTTAACAGGGACTTTGTAATCGCAGACCTCAAGTCTAATGAGAAACAGGGTGTGCTGGAAGAAATGGTCTCTGATATTGCCTCAAAGATAAACGGCATTGACAGAGAGATGCTTCTCGATGTACTTCTGGAAAGGGAGAAGTTGGGCTCTACCGGTATAGGCTACGGTGTTGCAATACCCCACGGGAAAATGAAGGGTATAAACCATATAATCGTTACCTTCGGGAAGAGCACAAAGGGTGTTGACTTTCAGTCGCTTGACGGGAAGCCGAGCCACATATTCTTCCTCATCATAGCGCCTGAAGATTCCACTGCAAGTCATTTAAAGGTGCTTGCCCGTATATCCCGTCTGCTTAAGGAATCAGTATTCAGGGATAAACTTATGTCTGCATCCCTGCGGGATGACATATATAAGATTATTGTAGATGAAGACAGGAAGGTATAAAAGATATGGCAAACAACATAATTGTTTCAGACCTGCTCGGGGAGGAGATTTACAATAAACTGAAACTCAAGGCTGTATCAGGGGAGAGGTGGTTAAAGAAAAAGGTATCCGTCCCCCGTATACAAAAGCCCGGGCTGCTGCTGACATGCCTCCTTGGGAAACTCCATCCTGACAGGATATTGATATTCGGGAAGGCAGAGTTAGGTTATCTTAAAAACCTTTCAGTAAGGTCGCTTGAACCTGTTTTAAGATGCCTTGAGAAGACACCTTCACCATGTTATGTGGTTACAAGGGGGCAGAAGGTGCCGCAGTTCCTTATTGACCTTGTTGATAAGAAAAAGATACCTCTCCTTAAAACAACTCTTACATCATCAATATTCATTGACAAACTCACAAAATACCTTGATGAGAGACTTGCACCCACCATGACAAGCCACGGTGTCTTTGTTGATATCCTTGGAGTAGGCATACTGATAATCGGAAAGAGCGGCATAGGCAAGAGCGAATGCGCCCTTGACCTTATTACAAGGGGCTACAGGCTTGTATCCGATGATATTGTTTTTCTCAAGAAGATGCCGCCTGGCATTATATTCGGCATAGCAGCAGATGTTATAAAATACCACATGGAGGTCAGGGGTATAGGTATAATAAATGTCAAAGACATCTTTGGCATAACAGCGGTACGGGAAAAGAAGCAGATGGATATAGTGGTTGAACTTGTTGCATGGGACCCTGAAGATGGTTATGACAGGCTTGGTTTTGATGTGGGGAAATATGAGATACTAGGTATTGAACTGCCTATCCTCCGCATACCTGTAAGCCCCGGCAGGAGTGTGGCAACAATTGTTGAGGTCGCTGCAAGGGATAAGATATTAAAGATAATGGGACATGACTCTGCCCTTGAGTTCTCTAAAAAACTCCATAATACCATTAACAGTAATAGAAAGGGATAGGCAGGAATTTGAAATTATGAGTTTAGAGAGACTTGAGACTTAAAAGTCTTAGGACTGTGGAGACATTGTGAAGAATACCCGTCTTGTAATATTGAGCGGTCCTTCAGGTGCAGGTAAAAGCACAGCAATAAAGGTTATGGAGGATATGGGCTTTTTCTGCGTGGATAACCTCCCCGTAGCATTACTCCCAAAATTTTTATCTCTTTCATCTGAGTCAAAAGAAATAGCAAAGGTTGCAGTAGTCGTTGATATCAGGGAAGGGGAATTCCTTAAAGACTTCCCCGGTATATTTAAGGAGATAAAGAAAGAAGGATACACGCCTGAACTTGTCTATCTTGAAGCCTCTGACGATATGATATTAAAACGATTCAGCGAGACGCGCAGGAAGCACCCGCTTGCAGAGAGCAGGAGCCCTGCTGACGGCATCAGGATGGAACGGGAAATGCTCGCCGGCATAAAGGAACTGGCAGATAAAATCATAGACACATCTCATTACAATGTTCACCAGTTAAAAGAGGTGATAAGGGATTATTTTTCAGGCCCGGGACATACAGAGAAGATAACCGTCCATATCATCTCCTTCAGTTACCGCTACGGGATTCCGAGTGATGCTGACCTGATAATGGATGTCAGGTTCCTGCCAAACCCGTACTTTGTTGATGAGTTCAAGGGTCTGAACGGCACTGACGAAAGGGTCAGAAGGTTTATACTGGAAAAGGCAGAGACAAAGGGGTTCATTGACAGGTTTTTGAAACTTATGGATTATCTTCTGCCGCTTTACTGGAAAGAAGGAAAGGCATACCTTACGATTGCCATAGGGTGCACAGGCGGGAAGCACAGGTCAGTCGCAATTGTTGATTTTTTATACGATATAATAGAGAATGAAAAATGCATAGTCAAAAAGAGACACAGGGATATTGAGAAACCATAAAAAAACGGTTTAAACTGCTTAAACGGTTTAAGAGGAGGAGACGTATGGTCGGTATTATCGTAGTAGCTCACGGCGAACTTGCAGACATGCTCATATCTACTGCTGAATCCATAACAGGGAGACTGGAAGCCGTAAGGGGTATTGCAGTGAATAAGGGTGATACAGCAGAGGATATAAGGAAGTCCATATCAGACGCGATAAAGGCTGTTGACAGCGGCATGGGAGTCCTCATACTTACAGATATGTTCGGGGGCACGCCTTCAAACATAAGCCTCTCGTTCCTTGAAGATGGGAAGGTTGAAGTGCTGACAGGTGTCAATCTCCCGATGCTTCTGAAACTATACAGTTACCTTAAGGGCAGGACGTTGTCTGAACTGGCAGAACTCTTGCAGACAAGCGGGAAGGAGAGTATTGTAATATCCAGCAGGATGCTGAAGAAAGAATAAACACTCATAGCCTTATCTCATAAAGGGGCAAAAAAATCTTGTTGGTTTTGCTGCCTGCCCCGCCTGCAAACCCGGGGCATCTAAAAACCTCCCATCCAAACGGTTTGCCAGCGGGGCAGGCAGCAACAAAAAGATATTTTTGGAACAAGGTGGTTGGTATTGGGGAATGGAACATTTTCCATCGTAAACTATACACAACGACATAAATAAAGCCGCATACAGAGCGGCAGAATAAAGCAGACCAAGGCACGACGAAAGTGAAGAGTGAGGCGTATTTTTAGCATACGCCGCAACGATGAACCGAGGAGCAACGCAGGTATGCAAAGTTATGACGCTCTGTATAGATAGGTTTTAAGGAGTTTTTATGGGAATAGTCCTTGTAAGGGTGGATGACCGTCTTGTACACGGACAGATAATTGAGGCATGGGTGCCGTTTTGCAGGGCGACTGCAATAATCGTTGCAAATGACGAGGCTGCAGGCAGCCGCATACAGAAGATGGCGATAGAGTCCTGTGCATCAAAATCCGTATCCATAAAGGTTGAGACTATAAAAGATGCAGCCGGTGATATAATCTCTCCGCGAATGGAAAATGAGAATGTAATTGTTATTGTCTCAAACCTGAGGGATATAGTCAGGCTCCATTCATGGGGCATAAAATTTTCTTCGGTGAATATAGGTAATATCCACCATAACGGGGAAAGACACGGCATCGAGTATATGAAGTTGTCCCCGTCTATATTTATTGACAGG
>Ga0154468_110_pt2 | contig 32537 bp, 29 predicted proteins | sample RifGroC2_FD_115947 | JGI IMG/M metagenome (GOLD analysis project Ga0154468, IMG submission 115947) | Deltaproteobacteria bacterium GWC2_42_11 | reverse complement strand
AGATGATATGCGGGACCTGTTTTTTTGAAGGAGTCCTGCCATACGGCGTATGAGTTCATCTCCGATGACATGGCCATAACTGTCATTGACGAGTTTTAATCCGTCAATATCAACCAGCAGGAGAATGCCCTGTTTATCCGTGTTGCAGTATATCCATTCGCTTAAAACATGCATAAACCGCGACCTGTTAAGTAAATTAGTCAGGTCATCGTATGATTCAAGGTGCTCTACCACCTTTTTTGCATTCACCTTTTCAGTAATATCTTCCTGAACAGTAAAGAAATGCGTAATCTTTCCGTTCTTGTCCATTATAGGGGATATAACGCTGTTACTCCAGTATGGAGCACCATTTTTCTTCTTATTTTTAAATATCCCCCGCCATGTTTTCCCTGATAAAATAGTATCCCACAATATCTTATATTCTTCCATGGTGGTCTCTCCTGACGCCAGGATACAGGGAGTTTTCCCTATCACCTCTTCTTTTGACCAGCCTGTAACCTGCTCAAACATGGGGTTTATATATCCTATATTTCCATTTGTGTCAGTAATAAATATTACATTTGCACTCTGCTCTACAACAGATGAAAGTTTTTTAAGTTCAAACTCAAGCCTTGCATGGTCAGTAATATCCTGGACTGTTCCGCTCATTCTGACAGATTTGCCGTTATCATCAAATATTACCTCTGCATGTTCATGGACTGTACGCTCTGCACCATCAGGGAGAATTATACGGTGGTCAATAGCATACGGCTTTCTTTCATATAATGCCTCATCAACAGATTTTTTTACAAAGTCCCTGTCATCCTGATGCACAGAATTTAAAAAAGCCTCGTATGTCGCGCCAAATTCATGCCTGTCAATGCCAAATATGCGGTATATCTCATCAGACCAGTAAAGTTCATTTTTCACAATATCCCAGTCCCAGTTGCCCACGCATGCAATCCGCTGTGAATTCGCAAGACTTGCCTCGCTCTTTATCAGCCTTTCCATAGAATGACGGAAAGAATTTGATATATAGTAGGTAGCAATATAGAGTATTGAACCAGATGCAAAAATAAAAAATATACCCTTATAAGTCTGCATCCGATTTAGTGTTTCAGGGTCTTTACCAAATTCAAGTAATATGCGGTCTGAAAATATAATCCAGAAAATCCCTGCCAAAAGATATATTGCAGTAATCTTGAAAGGCTTAAGCCAGAGGTTATTATTTTTATACCCTTTTAAATCGTTCATATATAATATTTGGGTTAGAATTTGTTGTCAGATTATATGCTGTAAGGAGGCGTTTTACAATCTTTTTATTCTTGATAATGGACAGATTGAACTATAAATCATTGCCTCTGATTTTTTCCCTTTATTAGGATCATTCTCGGGTCTGGACTTCCATCTCTGGTGAACCCAGAACCACTGGTCAGGATATTTCCTTATCATATCTTCTATCACCTTTGTAAACCTTGCAGTATTTACCAGTATGTCAGCCCTTTTGTCATCTGTGATTTGAACAGGTATCTCTTTGCCAAAGATAAGTTCATGGGTTTTGTAATCTTTCCTTATTATAAATGCAGGGATAACCGGCGACTGACTTCCAATGGCAAGGAGTGCAAGTCCTTTGTTTGTTGCAGCGAGTTTCCCGAAAAAGTCAGCAAATACTCCCTCTACCCATGTGACATTCTGGTCAAGAAGCACGCCTACAGACTCACCTTTTTTTAATACATTCAGTATTGAACGCATCTGTGAATTTTTATCCATCATTTTATTTCCGCATCTTGTTCTCACATATTTAACAAATCTTTCAAAGATAGGATTATCAGGTTCTCTTACAACTACATTCAAAGGATAACCTTTCAAAGCATGTGCAGCTGCCATTAGTTCCCAGTTGCCGAAGTGCGCTGTTAAAAACAGCACGCCTTTATTTTTTTTGCGGGCATTTAAAAAATTATCAAAGCCCCTAATGGTTACATATTTATCAATATTTTCTGAATTCAACTGCGGGATACGGCAGAACTCTATGAGGTTCATTCCAAGGTTTTCAAATACCTTTTTTGCAATGCTGTATATTTCAGTCTTATCCTTTCCCCTGCTGAATGCAGTATTAAGATTTTTTAAGGCAATGTCTCTGTGTTTTTTATCAATGCAGAATGCAAGTCTGCCGAGAAACCTTCCGAATACTAACGGGAGATAACTTATAATGCAGCTTATGAATTTTAAGAACCAGAATGAAACAGCATTTTTAACCTTCATATAATCCATCTCAAAAACTCCTGCTCATTATGAACCTTAACCTCTATCTCAAGTTTATATACTGCCATATTTTCAGCAAGGATGTTCTTTATCTTTACCGCATCCTTTTCTGTTGTAATAACATAATCAGCATCAGTTGCAGATTTCATTATCCTGTCAATATCTCTGCTTAGATATTGATAGTGGTCAGAAAAAACAATATAATGTTTTATCAAAGCGCCTAGTTGCTCAAGTGTTTTAGAAAACGAAACAGGGTTTGCTATCCCTGCAAATGCAACAATATTTTTATTTTTCAGCCTGTGCGGCTCAATACTTGTACCATCTGTAATATTCACAAGTTTATGCGGTATATATTCAAAAAATCCGACTGGTGCATTTATGCCATTTTCCCTTATTTTATTAACTATCTCCATGTCATTGCCTTTAATAAAGATAATATGAGCCCGCTTAATACTGCCAACAGGCTCACGCAATATACCCATCGGCAGGAGGTATCCATTGCCAAAGCCTCTTATTGAATCAACAAGCACGATGTCTATGTCCCGCTTGAGCCTGATGTGCTGAAAACCATCGTCAAGGAGTATAACATCGGGTTTATATTTTTCTATTGCAAAAAGCCCTGCTGAATATCTGTCCCTGCTGATTATCACAGGAACACCATTCAGACTACTCGCAATAAGAAAAGGCTCATCACCTGCCTCATCAGCCGTCATAAATATGTTACACCCGTCAGACACTACATTAATGCCCTTTGATTTACCTTTGTATCCCCTGCTTAGGACAACAACCTTTTTGTCCATTGCTGTTAACACACGGCAGAGGTATATTGTCATGGGTGTCTTGCCGCTTCCGCCTACTGTTATATTGCCTATGGATATAACCATGCACGGAAGTTTATTTGTTTTGAGGATATTTGAATGATAGAGAAATGACCTGAGCCTGATGCCTATATAATACAGAATTGATATAAGATACAATGGGAAGAGAATGACATTCTTAAAATATTCAGACATTTTATTATGATTTCATGCTAACATGCTATTTTTGTTAAGGAATTTCTCTATTATTGCCAGACACTTTTTTGTTACACCCCTGTTTTCCTCTATTACCCTATATCCTGCCTCCCCCCTCTCCTTTGCAAGTCTCCTATCCAGAAATATTTTCCTTAATACCCCCTCAAGTTCGCTGCTGTCCCTTACCATTATACCACCTTCGCTCTTTATAAGAATATCTGCAATTTCACGGTAGTCCTGAATGAATTGTCCAAAGATTACAGGTTTTTTGTGAAGGACTGGTTCTAGAAGATTGTGTCCGCCGATATTAACGAGACTGCCGCCAACAAATGCGGCAGTTGCCAGTCCAAACATCTTTCCGAGTTCACCCATTGTATCAAGAAGTATGACATCAAAGGAGTGATGAGTGATGAGTGATGAGTGATGAGTATCGGATTTCTTTAAAAAAGAGAAGCCTTTGCTTTTTATTAAATTCTCAATTTCTTCAAATCTATCAGGGTGTCTTGGTGCAATCAAGAGTTTGAGTCCCGGTAATTCACGCTTCAACCTGCTAAAAACATGCAGTATTATCTCCTCTTCTCCGTCATGTGTACTCCCTGCAACAAACACAATATCTGAATCCCTTATCCCAAGTGCCTGCATTATCTCCTCTCTTTCAGGAGAAGTCCACACAGGTATTTCCATATCAAACTTTAAATTACCTGTAACACACACCCTTTCTGCAGGGACACCGAGTACAACAGCCCTGTGCCTGTCCCTCTCTGTCTGGGCACAAAAAAATGCTACATTTTGAAAAACACATTTAAAAAAGAATGAAAAAAAGAGGTACCTCCTGAACGAACGGTCAGATATTTTCCCGTTCACTACAACCACAGGCACACCTTTTGCCTTCAGGACATTCAGAATATTGGGCCATATCTCTTTTTCAGCGACAATAAATATATCCGGCGACACTCTTTGCACAACCCTTTTAACAACCCATAAGAGGTCAAGCGGGAAATAGATAACCGATGTAACATATGACAGCAGGTTCTCATTGGCAATGATGTTTCCTGTAAGTGTCATCGTAGAAAATACTATATCTGCATCAGGATGTTTCTTTTTAAGCAACCTTACCAGTTGTATAACCGCCTTTGTCTCACCTACTGACACTGCATGAAGCCATACCCTCTTTTTGCCTGTCTTTCTCAGTTTATCAGAATCTATAAAACCAAACTTCTCGAATAACCCTTTCCTGTATTTTCCGGCAAAAATTATTTTGAAAAGGAAATATGGCAGGAGGATAATAAAAGACAGGTTTACTAAGATATTATATAAATAGAATATCATGGAGAGATATTATTGAACCCAGTAATTATCTGCCCTTTCGTTTATATCAGTCAATATCTTCTCAAGGCAGAGCCTTTTATCTTCAAGTTCTTCAGGGGTTAAATCAGGAGATACTGCTATCGGGTCACCGCATATAAAGACCCCATTTGAAAAAGGATATGGTATTATAAAGGCATCCCAACTCTTCAAGGTTTTTTTTTTGATGCAGAAAAAGCAACAGGTACTATAGGGAGTCCTGTAGCCTTTGCAATATTGATTATCCCGCTCTGCACCTTGCACCTCGGACCCTTTGGTCCATCAGGTGTTATGGCAAGGTCTCTACCGCTTTTTGCTGCCTTAAGGAGTCCTTTTACACCGGATAGCCATCCCCTGGTAGATGACCCCCTTACAGACTCTATATTGAACCTCTTTACAGTCCTGCTTATAAGTTCACCATCCCTGTGCTGACTTACAAGTACAGTAATTCCATAACCTCTATACATAAGGGGCATCATTGAAAGCCTGCCGTGCCAGAATGCCAGGATACACTTCTTTCCCTCCTGCCAGTCTTTCCATATGCTCACAAAGTTTATATATGAAATCCTCATGGTCTTTTCCAGAAGTTTTATAAAAAGATAGCCGATGTACGGGACAACGAGCAGCAAAACCCTGTTTAAAAAATCTTTCACCTTAGACCTCCCCGTGAATTCCGCTGAACTGCATTGCATATATGCGGGAATATTCTCCGTTTAATCTCAAAAGTTCTTCGTGTCTTCCATCTTCTTTCACCATACCGCCCGCTATAACGATTATCCTGTCCGCATCCCTTATAGTGGAGAGCCTGTGGGCAATGACAAATGTTGTCCTGCCGTGCATAAGATTGTTGAGGCATTTCTGCACCTCTATCTCAGACTCTGTATCAAGGGAGGATGTTGCCTCGTCCAGTATAAGAATAGGTGCATTCTTCAGTATCGCCCTCGCAATAGAAAGTCTCTGCCTTTCGCCGCCTGAAAGCCTTACACCCCCTTCACCAATAAGTGTATCGTAACCCTGCGGCATCTTTTCTATAAAATTATGAGCATTCGCAGCCTTTGCAGCAGCGACTATCTCCTCATCAGTTTTTGTAAAATCGCCATATGCAATATTCCTTTTCACAGTATCATTAAAGAGTATTACATGCTGTGAGACAATGGCAATGTTCTCTCTGAGCGACTTAAGTTTTATATCCCTTATATCAATCCCGTCTATGAGTATCGCTCCGTCCACAACATCATAAAACCTTGGAATAAGGTTTACAAGTGTTGTCTTGCCTCCCCCGCTTGTCCCTACAATTGCAATGACTTCACCTGCCCTTACCTTAAGGTTTACATTTTTCAGAACCCATTTATCGCCATACATAAAAGATGCTTCTTTAAATTCTATGCCGCTTTTTATGCGGTTTAATTCTTTAGCACCATCTCGTTCCCTTACCTCTCCATGCATGTCCAGTATTTCAAAAACCCTTGAGGCAGCAGCAAGCCCCTTTTGTATATTAAGGTTTACACCGTTAAGCGACCTTATCGGCTGATAGAGCATAAGTACCGCCGCAAAGAATGATATGAACCCTTCAGGTGCAAGGTCGCCTGTATTTATCCTGTATGATGCGTACCAGATTGTGGCAGCAAAGCCAATAATGCCGAACATCTCCATCATTGGCACAGAGATTGCTCTCACTTTTATTGATTTCAGTTGAAGTCTGTTTAATCTTTTACTTTCTTTATTAAACCTAATTTCCTCATATGACTCCATGCAGAATGCCTTCACTATCCTTATACCGGATATTGCCTCCTGAAGTAATGCTGTCATTATACCCATTGTTGCCTGTCCCTGGGTGCTTACCTTGCGGAGTTTTCTGCTAAACCGTATCATGGGATATATTGCAAATGGGAAGGCAATAAGTGCAACGACTGCCAGTTTAAAATCCTGTTTAATAACAATGACTGCAAGGACAACTATAGTCAGACTCTCTCTTATTAGTGATGCAAGGGAATCTGTAGCAGTATTTTGTATCTGGTTCACATCGTTTGTAACCCTTGAAATGAGTGTGCCAGTATGGGTCTTTGTAAAGAACGGCACCATAAGGGACAGTATATGCTTGTACAACACTTCCCTGATATCCATTACTACCCTCTGCCCAACATAGCCCATCAAATAGGACTGCCCAAAAAATGAAACGCCTTTTATAACTGCCACTGCAACAATCACGAGAGGTATGGCTGTTGTCATCTTGGTCCTGTCAGTATCCAGTATGCCGAACGGTATAATTTTTATTACTTCACCCCCATCGTTTGTAAAAAGGAACCTTAGTATTGGACCAATAAGATACGCCATTGCGCCTGTTGAAAGTGCAAGGACTGCCATGCATAATATCGCACCTGCAAGATAAAACCAGTATGGCACAACAAATTTTAGAATTTTGAGATAGAGTTTCATGTATCCGTTATTTTAAAGATAACATTCTATAGATTATCTCTGCAGATTTCTTTGATGCACCGCCTTTACCAAGTTTCTCCCGCACCATTTTTAAATCCTCTGTCATCCTATTAGAAATATGAGCATTTTTCAATATATTTAAAACCTCGCCTGCAATCCGCTCCTGGTTTGCATCACCCTGTATCAATTCAGGCACAACCTTTCTGCCTGCGATTATGTTCACCAGACTTATATTGTCAACATTAACAAGTACTTTCCCTATCCAGTAGGTTACCGGAGATACTTTATAGACAACCACCATAGGTGTCTTAAGCAGCGCTGTCTCCAGGGTTGCAGTGCCTGATGCAACGATTGCCGCATCAGATGCTGCTATTACCTCATACATTCTCTTCTCAAATATTTTAACAGGGATTTCTTTATTATTAAAAAAACGCTCAACAGACCTGCGTTCCAGGGTGCCTGCAAGCGGAAGTATAAACATGGCAGAAGGGATTTCTCTCTTTATTATAACAGCAGCATCAAGTATGACAGGCATAAGACGGCTGATTTCGCTCGTCCTGCTGCCAGGGGCAATTGCAACAACCACGTTGTCTTTATCTATGCCCAGGACCTGCCTTGCCTCTATCCTTGAAAGTCCGCACTTAACCTCATCAACAAGCGGATGTCCGACATACTCAACATCCACACCAGCGTCTTTATAAATCTTCTCTTCAAACTGGAATATTACAAGCATCTTATCCACGAGTTTTGCAATTTTTTTAACCCGCCCTTTTCTCCATGCCCAGACCTGCGGGCTTATATAGTAGATTACAGGTATCCCCCTCTTTTTCACCTTTTTTGCAAAACGGAGATTAAAATCAGGATAGTCTATGAGTACAACCAAATCCGGTCTGTCTTTATCAATGGTATCTTTCAGTTTATCAAATGCACTTTTTATGACAGGGAATTTTGATATAACCTCTGTCAAACCTACGACAGCAAGATTTGCTGCATCAAAGACAGATTGAAAGCCGAGCGATGTCATCCTTATGCCGCCGATGCCGTAAGTCTTAACAGAAGGGTCTATCCTAAGAATGGATATTATAAGGTTTGAACCATGAAGGTCGCCTGATGCCTCACCAGCAACTATTAGCAGTTTTTTCTGAACCATTATTAATGTGGAAGGGTTGCGTTAAGGGATTCTTTAATCCTCAGTGCTACCTCCAAAGCCCTCTTTCCATCTTTCCCTGTAACAGGCGGCTCTGTCCTTGCAGCAACTGAATGAATAAATGCCTTTATCTCAGCGAGGAGTGAATCCCCTTTTTCTATATCAAGATTATTCTCGCCTATCTTCGGGAATACCCCTTCAGTATCTGTGGGTTTCTTCAATATCGTTATCTTCTGCTGTATAAAATCAATTGATATGTATCCGTTGTGCTGGAATAACCTCATCTTGCGGAGTTTCTCTCTTGAAATCCTGCTTGCTGTAACATTTGCAACACAGCCGTTGCTGAACTCTATCCTTGCATTCGCTATGTCAACCTCCTTTGATATGACAGGGATACCCACAGAATCTACCCGCCTAATATCTGCTTTTACAAGGTTTAATATAATATCTATATCGTGTATCATTAAATCAAGCACAACACATACATCGGTTCCTCTCATGTCAAATGGTGCAAGTCTGTCAGACTCAATGAACATGGGGTTATCAATTATTCCTGACAGTGCTGTGATTGCAGGATTGAATCTTTCAAGATGACCAACCTGCAGTATCACACCTCTTTTTTCAGCCTCACTTACAAGGTCTGAAGCCTCTTCAATGGTTGTGGTAATCGGTTTTTCTATAAGGCAGTCTATCCCTTTTTCAATAAATGCCTTTGCAACAGGATAATGAATATGAGTCGGGACAACAATACTTACCGCATCAATTTTACCGAACAGATTTTTATAGTTGTAAAACGGTTTTGTGTTGAATCGCAGTGCCGTTTCATCTGCTGCCTTTTTATCAATATCAACGACACCTGTCAGTTCGACCTCCGGGATGTTTGAATATTTTTCAGCATGAAATTTACCGAGATAACCCACACCAACTACTCCAACCTTAATCTTCTCCGGTTTCATCCCCTTCTTCCTTTTTAGACCTCGGTCTCGTAATGCCCCTTTTTGAATTCCTGATAAACTCTATCATGGTATTTACATGTTTTGAGTCTTTGAGTTCTTCTCTAACCTTTTTTAAAGCCTCTTCAAGCATAAGACCGCTTCTGAAGATTATATCATAAGCCTCTTTAATCTCTTTTATTTCATCAACTGAAAAACCATGCCTCTTTAAACCTAACTTGTTCAAACCGTATAGTCTTGCCCTGTTTCCGACTGCCATAACATAAGGCGGGATATCGTGTGTAACCGCTGATGCACCACCTATTATTGAATAACAGCCAATCCTTGCAAACTGATGTATGGCGACAAGTCCGCCTATTATTGAATGGTCGGATATTTCAATGTGCCCAGCAAGGGTTGCTGCGTTTGCAAGTATGACATTGTTTCCTACCTTGCAGTCGTGTGCTATATGGACATAAGCCATCAGAAGATTGTTATTACCTATAATTGTTTTGCCGCCGCCGTGGCTGGTTGCCCTGTTTATTGTGACAAACTCCCTTATTGTATTGTTTTCTCCTATAATAACCTCTGATGCCTCTCCTCCGAATTTTAAATCCTGCGGCGGGGCGCCTATGGATGTAAACTGATATATACTGCATCCTTTGCCAATAGTGGTCCAGCCGTCAATCACCACATGTGGGTATATTTTTACATCGTCCCCTATCCTGACATTCTCTCCGATAACAGAATATGGACCAACCTCAACACACTCCCCTATTTCAGCATTTGGATGTATAATTGCTGTAGGGTGGATAGCAGACTTTAGACTTAAGACCGAAGACTTAAGATTTGTATCTTTTGTCTTGTTTGCCCCCTGTCCCTGCATTTCTAACCCCTCCTCTCCATTATTGTTGCCATAATCTCTGCCTCTGCAGCGAGTTTAGCGTCAACAATCGCCTCACCTTTGAACACCCATATATCACCCCTGTTTTTTACGACATTCAGCAGGAGTTCTACCCTGTCGCCTGGCATTACAGGCTTCCTGAACCGTGCCTTATCTATGCCCATGAAATAGACTACCTTGTTTTCAACATTTGCTGATTTGAATGCGAGTATGCCGCCTACCTGTGCCATTGCCTCAATCAAAAGGACGCCTGGCATTATCGGATGTCCAGGGAAATGTCCCTGGAAAAAGGGTTCATTTATCGTGACATTCTTTATGCCTTTTGCCATCTTCCCTGCCTCAAATTCAACAATTCGGTCAACAAGTAAAAATGGATACCTGTGCGGCAGAATCTTCAATATCTCGTTTATATCTATCATAAGACCTCCCTAGTCTCTTTTCCTTCCAGTTCCTTTATCTTATTTTCCAGTTCCAGTATTTTTTTCCTGAGTTCCGGGAGTTTTGCGAATATGTTAACTGCCTTAAGCCATTCCCTGTGAGGTATTGCAGGCATTCCTGAGAATATACCCTTTGCAGGCAAATCATGTGTAACACCTGACTTTGCACCTATTGTGATATCATTACCAATTTCAATATGTCCTGCCACTCCCACCTGCCCAGCCAGTGTAACCCTATCCCCTATCCTGGTACTCCCTGATATGCCGACCTGTGCAACAATAACCGAATCCTCTCCGATTACTACATTATGTGCAATCTGGACAAGGTTATCTATCTTGGTGCCGCGTTTTATGACTGTCTCGCCAAGTGTTGCCCTGTCTATTGTGACGCATGCACCTATCTCAACATCGTTTTCAATCCTGACAACTCCTGTCTGCGGGATTTTATATAGTTTTACACCCTCCTTTGCAAAACCAAAACCGTCGCTTCCTATGACAGAATTGCAATGAATAATAACCCTGCTGCCTATTCTGCACCTCTCCCTTACAGACACATTGGAATAAATGACTGTGTCATCTCCAACAAAAACATCTCTGCCTATATAGACACCAGGGTACAGGACAACCCCTGAACCTATTCTTGCCCCTTCTTCAATATATACATGGGAATATATTGAAACTGATGCATCTATTACTGTATTTGGATGCACTTCTGCCTTTGGATGTATCCCCTGGTAGAGTGTTGGTTTAGGTGTGAAGTATTCAAGTATCTTTGCAAATGCAAGGTATGGATTCTTTGCACATAGTATATTTCTATCCTTTAATGACTGTAGTATATCAGGAGAGGCAATAACAGCAGATGCCTCTGTTTTATATATCAGACGTGTATATTTTGGATTTGAAATAAATGTTATCTGTCCGCTTACGGCATCTTCTATACCTGCAACCCCTTTTATCAAAACAGAACCATCGCCAATTACATCACCATTAACAAGTTTAGCCAGTTCATTAAGGCTCTTTTCCATGATTACTTCTTTTCTTTATCTTTCTTGTATTGTTTATCGTACCTCTTGACAATCTCTTCTGTCAAATCCGAGTCAGCAGGTCCATATAGAATACCGCTCTCATTCTTTTCAAATACATATGTATATCCCTTCTCCTTTGCCATTGCCTTAACAATCTCTTCAAGTTCCTTTATTATCTCCCTTACAGATTCCTGCTCTTTTTTCCGCAGCACATCCTCTGACTGGACAAAAGACCTCTGGAATTCCTGACTCTTTTTGCTGAACTCTGCTTCCTTTTGCTCCCTTACCTCCTTGCTTAATAATGCCCCCTTCTTTTCAAGTTCCTCTTTTAGTTTCTTGAGTTCCTCCTGCTTTGCATCTATCTCTAACTGCCTCTTCTTTATCTCATTAGCCATCTCTGCCTTTGCATCCTTGCCTGTATTTGAGTCATTCAATGCCTTCTGCAGATTGACATAAGCAATCTTCACTTCTGCAGCAGTCGTATATGATGCAAACACCAATAATAAAACTGCTGCCATAAAAATTATTCCTCTTCTCATATCTAAATCCTCCTAAAATTTTAATTGGTGCTTTTTATACTAAAATGCAGAACCAACACTGAATTCAAACTGACTTGCCTTTTCACCCTCCTTCCTGTCCATGTTATAACCCCACTCAAGCCTCAAGGGTCCTAAAGGTGAAAACCACCTTATACCAATCCCCGCAGAATATCTTAAGTCATTCAGGAAACTGTCATCCCATGCATTTCCTGTGTCAAAGAATATTACCCCCCTAAACTTCTGCTCAGGGAATATCGGGAATACATATTCTATATTAAGCAGCGCTTCACTGTTTCCGCCTATCAACTCATTTGTAACAGGGTCTTTTGGGCTTACAGACCTAGTTGCAAAACCACGCAGGGAGTTTATACCGCCGAGATAGAACCTTTCATATACAGGAGATTCCTTACCGCCGTAACCTTGCAGGAAGCCCACCAAACCCCTTGTTGCCAGTACAGTATCCCAGGACATCGGGAAATATCTTACCCCTTCAAGGACATACTTAACAAAATTGACATCACCGCCAAGACCAGCAAACTCTACTGAAGCATTAACTACAGAACCCTCTGTAGGGAAAAAGAAATCATCCCTTGTATCCCTCCGTACTGCTGCAGTGATACTGCTTATCATATTTTTTCCTTCCTGGTCCTTTATAAGTTGAGATGCATTTGCAGCAACATCAGTAACCTCAACCTGTTCTAATTTATATGTGAGGTACCCCCTTGTATCCCTTTTGTAAAGGGGGAAGCCAAACCTCAGGTCAAAACCATTACTATCCCGCGTAAAGTCAGCATACTCTTTTGTTACCTTAAATATATCAATACCTGCAGAGATAGGCTTGTCAAAAAGCCACGGCTCTGTAAAACTCAGGTTATATCTCTGGGTCTTACTGCTAAGGGTTGCATCCAGATTAAGTATCTTGCCTGTGCCAAACAAATTTCTCTGAGAGATAGAACCTGTAAAGATAAAATTGTCTGAAGAACTGTAACCTGCCCCTATAGAAAATGAGCCTGTGGGTCTTTCCCTGACCTCAACATCAACTACCATTTTATTTTCTGTAGTTCCTGGCTGCGTTGTTATTGATACATCTTCAAAATAACCGAGCCTCCTTAAATTGTTCCTGCTCCTCTTAATGCCTGTTGAAGAGTAGAGTTCGCCCTCTGCAACTTCAACCTCCCTCCTTATCACCTTGTCCCTTGTATTGACATTACCTGCTATATTAACCTTTTCTATATATACCTGCTCGCCCTTATGTATATCAAATGTCAGGTCAACTGTCCTGTTCTCAAGGTTAAGTGCTGTCAGAGGGTTTATATCCGCATTTGCATAACCTTCATCACCATATACATCAACAATCTTTGTAATGTCCTGTCCAACAGTCTTTCTGCTGAAGATATCTCCGCTCTTTGTCTTTACCTTTTCAATGAGTTCCCTCTTTGTAGTTAATATATCACCCTGTACATCAACCTTACCAACTTTAAACTGCTCTCCTTCAGATACTGCTATTGTGATATAAATCCATTTTTTGTCACCAGTCACTGTAACCTTTGAGTCAGTTATATTTGCCTGGATATAGCCATTATCGTAATATTGGCCGAGTATGAGGTTTAAATCATTCTGGAATATGAATTCCTGATATGTGCCGGACTTGGTTATAAACGAAAAAAAGCCTGCCTCGCTCGTGTTCATGACCTTCTTTATCTTTTTTTCAGGCATCTTCTGATTGCCTATAATCGTTATCTTCTTAACCCTTACCTTCGCACCCTCATCAATCTGAAAATTTACCTGAGCCTCAACATCGTTTTCAACACTCACAATAGGTTCCACCTTTGCCAGATAATAACCCTCGTTTGCATAGAGTGCCTTTATCTTATCTGCGGTCTCTCTCAAGACTATCCTGTTCAGTGTGGTATTGGTCTTAAGTGTTATGAACTCTTTTATCTTCTCCTCAGTTAACTCCTTATTCCCTGTTATAGTTATTTGTTTGATTATTGGTCTTTCCCTTACTATAAAAGTGATTTCCCTGCCGATTGCTGTATCTGTGAGGTCAACAACCACATCGTCAAAGAACCCTGTATCATATATAGATTTTATGTCTTCCCTTATCTGGTCGCTGTCATATTTATCGCCAACCTTTGTTTTTATCTTTGCTGTTATCGCCTCTGTATCCACCCTCCTGTTGCCTGTTATGTTTATCTTTCCTACAGTGCCTGTTTCAGCCAACACCTTACCCAAAGCAAGCACCTCTTTCAACATCTCTCCTGAAACTGTGGATGAAAGGTCATATGCCCTTCTGGTAAGTTCTTTTATATCTTCACCTTCGATATAGGAAAGCACCAACAACCTTCCCTGTGATACATTAAAGACCTTTGCATCGATAGAGTATCTCCTACCCAGTTTTGTTATACTCCCAATTACCACAAAATCAGCCTTCAATTCCTTACCTATTATACCTGCTGCAGTCTCGTCAAATATTGAGACCCCCTTTTCGAGTATAACCTTTTTAAGCCTTTCACCGCCAATAACCATCAGCCCCTTTGTCTCATCAATACCCGATGCTATTGCCTCCAGCATCTGCACCCTGAAACCCGATATATCCTCCCGTGAATGAACCTCAAAAGGCAGGACTGCAACATTTATAACCTCCTCTGCACTGACATGACCTGAAAAACAAAAGGTTGTTATAAGAATTATATATACCGCAGACAATACCTTTTTCAATTTACATCTCCTTTCTCGCATATACTGCCATCAACCATAATTATCTTCCTAGATAATCTGCCTGCAAGCCGTTCATTGTGTGTAACGATTATCATGGTAATTCCCTTGTCCCTGTTCAACTCGAGCAGCAGGTTAAAAACCTCCTCGCCTGTATGCGTATCAAGGTTCCCTGTGGGTTCATCAGCAAAGAGCACATTCGGGGAATGTATAATCGCCCTTGCGACAGCGACCCTCTGCTGTTCACCGCCTGAGAGTTCACCGGGTCTGTGTGTAAGTCTCTCTTTTAACCCAACCTCCGTCAGCACCTGCTCTGCATTCTCTGCAGATATCTGCTTATCAATGCCTGCAATAAGTAACGGCATCATTACATTTTCAAGGGCCGTAAATTCAGAGAGGAGGTGATGGAACTGAAATACAAAGCCGATATTCCTGTTCCTGAAATACGCCAGGCTCCTGTCATCCTTTTTAAATATCGCCTCCCCGTTATAAAAAACATCACCTGATGTAGGTCTGTCCAGCACGCCGAGTATATGGAGGAAAGTACTTTTGCCCACACCGGAAGCACCCAGCACAGCGACTGTCTCATTCTTTAATATCGATAGGTTTATACCCTTAAGAACTTTTACTTCTTTCTCTTTATTTCCGTATATCTTGTAAAGGTTTACTACTCTTATAAGTTCCAATCTGTTTCACCGTAAAAGGTTTAGAGTCTAGAGTTTATTGCCCCGAGCATCCCCTTCTGCGGTTGCCTGCCATGCTGGCAACCGTCTGGATGGGGGGAGGGCTTCTAAATGTGCCACGGGTTTGCAGGCGGGGCAGGCAACCGCAAATGCTAGCAGGATTTTCATCCCCCTATCATGTCAGAATCATCCCTGACCTGAGTTTCATAATGTCAGCAACCCTTGACCTCACAACCCCTTCCAGCACCTTTTTAATTTCAGGGTATTTTGCCAGTATTTCCCTTATTACCGCCCTTGAAATAACCACCAGTTCCGTATCTGTAACGGCTGTTACTGTGGCAGTACGCGGCTTGCATGTGGCAAGCCCAATCTCGCCAAAGAATTCACCCTCCATGAGCGACGCTATAACCACCTTCCCCTTTTTCGGGTCATTTACAGATACTTCAACACCCCCCTCCTTAATCAGATACATCTTGTCTCCGATTTCACCCTCCCTTACTATCATCTCCCCCCTTTTATAAACATGTGCTGTCAGCCTGTTCAATACCACCTTCCTGTCCTTACTGCTCAAAGGTTCAAATAAAGGTGAAAGCGCGAACAGCCTATCTGCAACCCGTTCCCTGTAAAAATTAAACAGGGCTTCTGAAACCCTCGGGTAATGTTTCTCAATCTCCTTCATGCTCTCTTTGGAAAGTTCAAGAACTTCGACATCGTTTACAGCACGGATGGCCGCCTTCCTGACACCGTTTGAGAAAAAGCCAAACTCGCCAAAGAAATCCCCTTCACCCAGTTTATCCACAACAATCTCGTTGTTACCTTTATCTCTGCATATGACCTCAACCGCACCTTCTGCGATAATATAGATTGATTCTCCCCTGTCACTTTCCATGAATATAAAACCACCCGGAGAAAAGTTAACTACATTTATCTTGCTTATTACCTCGTCAAGTTCCTCTACAGTCAGGTCAGAAAAGAGGGGTGTCCTTGGTATCTTCTTCTTTGGTGCGGTTATCTTTTCCGGTTTAGGTCCTTCGACCTTTTTAGGTATCTCTTCTCCCTTCTGACCCATACCCTGTTTAGCATACAGTTCAGAAAGCCTTTTCTGGACATCAGTTTTTGTGGGGTCCATGTCTATTATCATCTTTAGGACAGCAATAGCCTTTACAATAAACCCCTGCCTTACAAATACCTCTGCAGCACTTTTGTATTCCTCTATAGCATCATGCGATTTCTTTAACTTGCGGTATATATCACCCAGCCTTAAATAGATTCTCGGGTCCTTCTCCGAGTACTTCTTTATAGACTGGTATGTTTCGAGGGCATATGAAAACTGTCCCTTTGCAAAGTACTTCTCAGCCTTGTCCTTTATAGCAGATATGTCAGCGCCGTTTGCCATATTTAATTATTCATACCTTATAATCTCAACAGGGTCAAGTCTTGATGCCTGCCATGACGGATAAAGTGTTGCCAGAAAGGTTATAGAAACAGCAGACACTGCGATTATACCTATAAGAAACGGATCCATCATTACAGGAAGGGTGGAAATATAATATACATCGCTTGGCAATTTTATAAACTGATACTTTTTTAAAAGCATACACCCTGCAACCCCTCCCATGATACCTGTAATTGTACCCGCAATCCCGATCACAAGCCCTTCTACCATAAATATACGCATTATACCGCCTGATGTTGCACCCATTGACTTTAAGACCGCTATGTCCTTTGCCTTTTCCATAACAACCATTATAAGTGTGGACACTATATTAAATGCAGCCACCATGATTATCAGTACCAATATTACAAACATCGCAACCTTCTCCAATTTAAGTGCGGAAAAGAGGTTCTTGTTCATCTCCATCCATGTCCTGGTCCAAAATGGCGCACCCAACATATTCTGTATCCTGTCCCCTATCTCCTTTGCCCTATATATATTATCTATTCTGACCTCTATGCCTGTTACCAAATCATCCAGTCTAAAAAATTTCTGGCTGTTTTCAATGGATATAAATGCAATGCTTGAATCATATTCATACATCCCGAACTCAAATATGCCGACCACCTTAAACCTCACCATCCTCGGTACAGCGCCCATTACCGTCATTGTCCCCAGAGGCGATACAAGGTTCACTTCATCGCCAATTGAGATACCAAGATTCTTTGCCAGTTCCCTCCCGATTACAATGCCTGGCAGCAACATTTCAGGTGTATCATATAGTTCACGGATTGGCAAACGCAAACCTTCCAGATTCCCTTCCTTCATTTTCCTTGGAAGTACAGTAACATCACCTGCTGTTTTTATGTCAAGACCGCGGACTACAACCCCCATAACACCTCCGCGGGATGAGAGCATTGCCTGATTGTATGTAAACGCAGTTGTACCTGCAACACCTGAAATCGTTTTTATCCTGCCAGCAACCTCATTATAATTTTTCATTCCCTTTCCTATCTCGAGCACAACGAGGTGGGCATTCACACCGAGTATTTTTTCTCTCAGATCATTCTCAAAACCTGTCATAACAGAAAGTACGATGATTAAAGCCATAACCCCTACAGCAACACCCATTACAGATATGAATGTTATTATAGAAATGAAGGTCTTTTTCCTTTTTGCCTTTAAATACCTTAAACCTATAAAAAGTTCGTAAGACATTTTTTGCCCCTACACAGTTACTGGTTTTAACTGGGGAAATAAAATAACATCCCTTATAGACGCAGAATTTGTAAGAAGTATCACAAGCCTGTCTATGCCTATGCCCTCTCCTGCTGTCGGCGGCATGCCGTATTCAAGCGCCTTAATAAAATCATCGTCCATCAAATGAGCCTCTTCATCACCTGCTGCCTTTTCTTTTAACTGGTGAATAAATCTTTCCTTCTGGTCAATTGGGTCATTTAGTTCTGAAAACGCATTTGCTATTTCCCTGCCTGCAACAAGGAGTTCAAACCTGTCAACAGTTGTCGGGTCTTTTTCAGTTTTTCTGGAAAGCGGAGAAACATCCAGCGGATAATGTGTTACGAATGTCGGCTGGATGAATTTTGGTTCAGCAACATATTCAAATATCTCCGCAATTATTTTGCCGTGGCTTAAATCCTCTAATATCTTCAAGCCCAAACCCTTTGCAAATGCAATTGCCTTTTTCTTATCAGTGAATATGACTTCGCCTGCATCACTGTATTTTAATATAGCATCCTTAACACTAATCCTCTGCCAAGGTGGAGTCAAATCTATTTCTCTTCCCTGATATTCAATTTTTAATGTGCCGCAGACCTCTTTTGCAATGGATGCAATCATCTCTTCTGTCATGTCCATCAAATCCTCAAAGGTTGCATATGCCAGGTAAAATTCCAGCATCGTGAATTCAGGGTTATGCTGTGTTGAAATGCCCTCGTTTCTAAAGTTCCTGTTTATCTCATAAACCCTTTCAAAACCACCGATAACAAGCCTTTTTAAATATAGTTCAGGCGCGATCCTTAAATATAGGTCCATTCCAAGCGCATTATGATGTGTTTTAAAGGGTTTTGCAGTTGCACCGCCCGGAATCGGCTGCATCATTGGCGTCTCAACCTCTATAAAATCCATATCATTTAAAAATTGCCTTATGAGTTGGATTATCTTTGTCCTTTTCAAAAATACATCACGAACATCAGGGTTAACAATCAAGTCAACATACCTTTGACGGTATCTGGTTTCAATATCTGTAAGTCCGTGCCATTTTTCTGGCAGAGGTCTTAAAGACTTTGTAAGGAGTCTTAATCCTTTTATCTCAATTGTCAGTTCATTTGTCTTTGTGCGAAAGACCCTGCCAGATGCCCCTACTATATCGCCAATATCAATATGTTTATATAGATTATATGCCTCATCTCCAATTATGTCCTTTTTAATATATGCCTGAATCCTGCCTTTTCTATCCTGAATATGAATAAATGATGCCTTGCCGAAATCCCGAATTGCAATTATCCTTCCAGCAACAATCACTGTATCATTTTTTGCATCAAGTTCCTCTTTTGAAAGACTGCCAAATTTATCTACAATATCTTGTGTAGTATCCTTAACTTTGGAATCATTTGGATAAGGATTTACACCGCAATTCCTTAAATCTTCAAGTTTTTTTATCCTGTTTAATACCTCATCATTTCTTTCATCCATAAGTTACCGTCCTGACTTTAATTATAGTTCACACTAAAAGATGCATTTTTTAACCAAAAACCCTTGTTTATCTTTAAAGCATATTATTCAAAATAAACAATGATGTTTAGCATATAATTTATCCAAATACCACTTCATAGCAATCAATGTCAACTTATAAAATATAAGATTAACTTTAATAAAATAGCATAATACAATCTAATATGAAACACTCATGCCGACCTATCGGCACAAAGGGGCATGAAAATCTTGTTGCTGCCTGCCCTGCTGGCAAACCGTTTGGATGGGAGGCTTTTAGAGGCTACGGGTTTGCAGGCGGGGCAGGCAGCAACAGCAAAAAGATATTTTCAGGTAAAGTGCCACTTCTTATAGCAGGTCTGTGATAGATGGGACAGTAACTTGTTAAGAGGTTGTGTGAATATTATGATGTGATTTTCTTGGTCGGGGCGAGAGGATTCGAACCTCCGACCCCTGCGTCCCGAACGCAGTGCTCTACCAGACTGAGCCACGCCCCGATTATATGAAATGATACAAACACATTAAACAAATTGCCGCATACGAAAATAAGAAATGGCTTTAGACAAGGCGGACAACGAGGTACGCTAAGCGTGCCGAGGAAAACCGCAGACATACTCTTTGTAGTATGTTGAGGATTTTCCAAGGAGTCCAACGCAGGATAAAGACATTTATTGCGTTCGTATTAGTTTATTTTATCTACTTTATCAATATACCAGCATATCCCACTACATGGTTGAAGTCACCGCTTGTTTCACCTGATGTTGCATAGTCAATCAGTTTCCCGCCATTCGCGCCAAGTTCCCTTGCAGCAATGATGGCTATTGCTGCAGGTATAACACCGCACATACTTATATCGTCTTTTAAAACAGTTTTCAACAGACCTTCGTAGTCAAGCACAGTAATCCTTTCAATAGCCTTTTTATCCTTTTTCTTTGTAGTTTCATGAGATTCATAGTGGTTCATATCAGAACTAACAACAATCAATATCTCTTTTTCATATGATATTATAACCCTTGCAACAGCCTTTCCTATCTCAATGCAGCTCCTCAGATCAAGATGCATTATTGTTATCGGTACAATAGATGCCGCTGGATTAAAGTGGTGGATAAAAGGGAGTTGAACCTCAAGGCTGTGTTCTTTCAGATGTGCAATGGGGTCGTCAGCAAAATAAACCGATTCTTCAATCAGAATATGGCTGAGTTCACTGTTGACCATCATCTTCCCAAAAGGCATTTCCCACTCACCGCTGGTAAAAACTGCGACAGATTTACCAAGACCGGTATGGTTAGGCCCCAGTAGTATTATATTATCAGGTATCCTTACCTTTGAAAATATCGCCCCTGCAACCCTGCCCGAATATACATACCCTGCATGCGGCGCAATAATGGCAATGGCATCTTCCTTTTTCAGGGTTTCTTCTACCATGCCCTTAACTGTCTTTTCAAGTGTTACAGGGTCACCAGGGTAAAATTGATATACAACTGACGGCTTTCTAACAATTGTCATAACGCACCTTCATAATCTAACAGATGCAGCAAGTTTTTTTAATAATATTAGCAGAGGTTTTGAAATATGTCCAGCATATGGATTAGTCCCAAAAATAGACATTGATTTTTGGGGAAACTGGTAAGTTGCCTGCCAGACGAGGCGGAGGCCATTTTTGCAACGAGCCGTATGTTCACCGATACGGTGAGGAGCAAAAATGCGCCGACAACGAACTATGGCAGGCAAATCGCCAGTTTGTAAAATAGCGAGGTTTTTAATCGCTATTTTACGGATTAGTACAGGAAGACATGAATAAAAACAAAACATGGTTACTGCTTATGATGCGGCATAACAGAGTGACGGGGATATTCCGACTTCAGAATAGAGGTATTCTTCATCATCTCCATTAGCGGGGATTTCTGCATAACTCCATCTTGATGGGCTTTCAATGACCTTCCTGACAAGCCTCTGGTTGAGTGAATGTCCTGACTTGTCTGCTATGATATGTCCTATTACACCTGCACCGAGAAGGGAAAGGTCTCCTATACAGTCTAAAACCTTATGCCTTACAAACTCATCAGGATATCTCAATAAATCAGCGTTTATAATGCTTGTATCACCTATGACAATCGCATTTTCCAGAGAGCCGCCGATTGCAAGCCCCTGGGAACGGAGCCATTCAACCTCTTTTAAAAACCCGAATGTCTTTGCCCCGCATATCTCGTTTATAAATATTTTGTCTGAATACATCTTTGAAAAAGACTGCCCGCTTAAGAAAGAATGTTCAAAAGTTATGGAATATGTTATTTTAAAGTCTCTTGCCGGGAGTAAGATTGCAACCTTTTTACCGTCCCTTACCTTTATGGGCTTTTTAATGATGATAAACTTTTTAGGCTTTCTCTGAGCCCTCATCCCAACCTCCCTGATAAGGTTTACGAAGGGCTCTGCGCTGCCGTCCATTATGGGGATTTCACAGGAGCCAACCTCAACGATTGCATTGTCTATACCCATACCATAAAATGCAGCCAGGAGGTGCTCTACTGTGGAGATTGTTACACTACCTCTCCCTATTGTTGTAGCAAGGCGGGTATCCACCACATTTTCAGATGCTGCTTTTATAACAGGTCTTCCCGGTATATCTGTCCTTACAAACGATATTCCACTGTCCTCATCAGCAGGGAGTATCCTGATATTTACAGGCTTACCTGTATGAAGCCCTGTTCCGCTGCATCCTGCAGCCTCTCGTATTGTCTTCTGTCTCTGCATAAAATACCTTCTTAATAAAAATTTAAGCAAATAGCATGCCATATTTACCTATACGAATTATTTCAATAAATACAGATAGTTAAATTGATTGTATTTTATTATCATAAAACAATATAATTATAAATACAACTTAGCATCTGCTAAATTCTCTTTTTTGCCACATGCCATGTGCTTAAAAGGCAAGAGATATTTAATATCAGCACTTATTGTTAAGACAGATAGTCCTTTTATCTAATAGTTAGTACTACTTAGGGGCATGAAGTGCCAAGCGGAAAGAAATACAGGAAAGAGCAAGATAAAGCACAAATGAAACGACCCCTAGATTGAACATGATAGCAATTCGTTTACAGGCAGACACTCAGACAACCTCAATTAAAACCTGCGCAATACAGTAATCCCCGTCATGGGAAAGACTTAAATAGGTTCTACGGTTTTTAGACTTTACATTTTTATTAATTACATTTATATATGGTTTATTACTGCCGTCGTTTAAAACCTCAATATCTTTAAATCCCACCAAACTGCCCAATGCCTTAAAGAACGCCTCTTTTGTTGCAAACCTTACTGCAAGGTGTTGTTCAGGGAATGCTCTTTTTTCACAATAATTAAGTTCGTTAAGTGTAAATATTCTTTCTTTAAGCCTATCCCCCCATTTCAAAAGTGCATTTTTAAATTTGGGGATATGGACAATATCTATGCCGATGCCGTGTATCATGCTATCAACTCCTTCATCTCCTTTACAGATCTTTCAATACCGACAAATATGCTCCTTGCAATTATGGAAAACCCTATTGCAAATTCTTCAATCCCATTTACCTCTGTAAGCCTTTTTATATTGCTGTAATCAAGCCCATGCCCTGCATGGACAGATAGTTTCAATTTAGATGCAAGCAGGACAGCATTATTTATCCGGATAAGTTCTGCCTCTATATCTTTTTCATTAGTAAGTTCCGCATATCTGCCTGTATGTATCTCAATACCACTTGCATTTACCATGTGTGCTGCCTTTACCTGTTCTGGTTCAGGATTTATAAACAGGTTTACATTTATTCCGCTGTCCCTTATAGCCTCTGTATATTTCTTAAGATAGTCCCTGTGTGTCCTTACATCAAGACCCCCTTCGGTTGTAAGTTCCTCTCTCTTTTCAGGGACAATTGTTACCATATATGGTTTCACCTCAAGCGCAATCTTTAGCATCTCCTGTGTTGCAGCCATCTCGAGGTTTAATTTGGTCTTCACCATCTTTTTTAATAAGAACATGTCCCTGTCCTGTATGTGCCTCCTGTCCTCGCGTAGATGAACTGTTATCCCATCCGCACCTGAAATCTCCGCTATCATTGCACCTGTAACAGGGTCTGGCTCTATTCCTCTTCTTGCCTGCCTTACAGTTGCAATATGGTCAATATTTACTGACAATCTAGCCATCTACTCCAATCTCCTTTTCTATTGCCTCTGCAATATAATCAGCCATCTCTTTTATCTCTCTTTCATCTTTGCCCTCTACCATCACCCTTGCAAGAGGCTCTGTCCCTGAATACCTCACAAATACCCTGCCGCTGCTTTCAAGTTTATTTTCAACATCCTTAATTCTCTCTGCAACAGGAGATATTTTATTAAAATCCCTTTTCTCTCTCACCTTTACATTTACAAGAACCTGCGGGAATTTCTGCATCACTTCAGATAATGCAGAAAGTTTCTTTTGTTCCTTCACCATTATAGAAAGCACCTGCAAGGCAGATATGATGCCGTCACCTGTAGTAGTGTGGTCCAGGAATAATATATGCCCTGACTGCTCTCCTCCAAGATTATACCTGCCCCTCACCATCTCTTCTACCACACACCTGTCTCCTACTGCCACTTTAACTGTTCTCCCTCCGGCAGTCTTTATGGCATCATCAAGCCCAATATTACTCATAACTGTTGTTACGAGAGTATTTTTATTTAATCTTTTCTCCCTTATCATCCTTATTGCACATATCGCCATAATATGGTCGCCGTCCAGGATATTTCCTTTCTCGTCAATAAGTACTACCCTGTCGCCGTCTCCGTCAAATGCAATTCCGATGTCAGCCTTTTTCTCTTTTACAATCTTTGCAAGGACTTCTGGATAAAGCGAGCCGCATTCCTGATTTATATTCTCCCCATTCGGGCCAACACCGATTGAAATCACCTCTGCACCGAGTTCGTAAAACACCTCAGGTGCAACTTTATAACAGGCACCGTTTGCACAATCAACAACAATCTTTAAACCATTGAGTGTCAATTCCTTTGGAAAAGAATTCTTTGCAAATACCACATATCGCCCTATTGCATCATCTATCCTGTATGCCTTGCCAATATCGCTGGCTGTAGGTCTGTGGGACGGTTCATTATTATTAAATATAAAATCCTCTATCTCCTTCTCCAGTTTATCCGGCAGTTTAAACCCGTCCCTTGAAAAAAACTTTATACCATTATCCTGATACAGATTATGCGATGCAGATATAACAACACCTGCATCCGCCCTCATGCTCGATGTGATGAATGCTATGCCCGGTGTGGGGAGCGGACCAACAAGCATTACATCCACACCCATTGAGCATATACCTGCAACCATTGCATTTTCAAGCATATAGCCTGAAAGCCTTGTGTCCTTGCCTATGACAATCTTATGCCGCCTCGGCTCTTTTTTAAACACATAGGCAATTGCCCTTCCAAGTTGTGTTGCAATCTCCACAGTCATTGGATAGACATTCGCAACACCCCGAACACCATCTGTGCCGAATAACCTTTTTGAAGCCATTCTAAATCTTCCCCCACTATATGTCTATTTACTTCTACTGACAACTGATGACTGATAACCGCTAACTATTTCTAACTGCATCCGTCATCACAGCAACCCTTTTCATCTCCTTCACATCATGGACGCGGACAATATCTGCACCTTGTAAAATGCTTACAGCAACTGCTGCAAGGCTTCCTTCAAGCCTCTCATCAATATTAAGATTTAGAGTTTTTCCAATAAACGATTTTCTTGAAACCCCAATCACAATAGGCTTCCCAAGTGTTTTAAATTCAGCAAGTCTGTTTATGATTTTTAAATTATCTTCAACTGATTTGCCAAAACCAATACCAGGGTCAATTATTATCTTTTCGGGGCTTATACCTGCATCTTCGGCAAAACCAATCCTTTCGGAAAGATAACCGAATATCTCTGACATCAGGTCATTATATCTTAAATCCTTCTGCATATCTCGGGGTGTGCCTCTCATATGCATCAGGATTACAGGCACATTATATCTTGCACAGATTTCTGCCATTTTGCTGTCAAACCGCATTGCACTTATATCATTCACTATATCTGCGCCTTCTTCTACTGCCTGTCTTGCAACCTCTGACTTTGTTGTGTCAACAGATACAGGTATGCTTATTTTCCCGGCTAATTCCTTCACAACAGGCACAACCCTTTCCAACTCATCTTTAAGGCTGACTGATAACGAACCTGGTCTCGAAGATTCACCTCCTACATCAATTATATCAGCCCCCTCCTCTGCCATCTCAACCGCCCTTTTAACTGCATCTTCTTTTTTCAAATACAATCCGCCGTCAGAAAATGAGTCAGACGTTACATTCAAAACACCCATTACCAGCGTCCTTTTACCAATTATAACCTTTCCCTTTTTGCACTCAAGCACAAATTCCTTTTTAAGGATATTGTCCATTACATTCTCTATGCGGAATTCATTTTCCAGGGTAATCATCGGAAGGCACTTTATTGAAGGCATAGACCAGATATTGTCAAGCCCCTGCAGCAGCCTCTTTTTGAGGCTCCAATGGACTGGTTTCACCCCGTATTATCCTGTCTATCTCCGCACTGTCAAGGACTTCTTTTTCAAGTAAAGCCTTGGCAAGCCTGTGAAGTGTTTCTATTTTATCTGCAAGAAGGGTCTTTGCCCTGATATAATTATCCATTACAATCTTTTTAACCTCTGCATCTATCTCAACTGCAGTATGTTCGCTGTAATCCCTGTGCTGTGCTATCTCCCTGCCAAGAAATATCTGCTCCTCTTTCTTGCCGAATGAAAGTGGACCGAGTTTATCACTCATACCCCATTCGCACACCATCTTTCTTGCCAGTTCAGTCGCCCTCTCTATATCATTACCCGCACCAGTGGTCGTATGGTTCAGTACAAGTTCCTCTGCTGCCCTCCCGCCCATCAGGACTGAAATATTGTTAATCAGGTATGTCCTTGGATAGTTGTGTCTTTCGTCTATAGGCAATTGCTGGGTTAAACCGAGCGCCATGCCTCTGGGTATTATAGATACCTTGTGAATCGGGTCAGTACCCGGAATCAGCCTTGCAACAAGTGTATGCCCTGCCTCATGATATGCTGTATTCTTCTTCTCCTCTTCGCTTATAATCATACTCTTCCGTTCTCTTCCCATCATAACCTTATCCTTTGCCTCATCAAAGTCAGTCATTTCTACCTTTTCCTTGCCCCGCCTTGCTGCAAGGAGCGCTGCCTCATTGACAAGATTTGCAAGGTCAGCGCCTGAAAACCCCGGTGTGCCTCTTGCAAGTATCTCTACATCAACACCTTCTGCAATAGGTGTCTTTGCTGTATGTACCTTAAGTATCTCTGACCTCCCCCTGACATCAGGTTTCGGTACAACAACTGTCCTGTCAAACCGCCCCGGTCTTAGTAACGCTGGGTCTAAAACATCAGGACGGTTCGTTGCAGCAATAAGTATTACACCTTCATTTGATTCAAAGCCGTCCATCTCTACAAGGAGTTGATTTAAGGTCTGCTCTCTCTCATCATGACCACCGCCAAGCCCTGCACCCCTGTGTCTCCCTACAGCATCTATCTCATCTATAAATATTATGCAGGGGGCATTCTTCTTACCCTGTGTAAATAAATCTCTCACCCTTGATGCTCCCACACCAACGAACATCTCAACAAAATCAGAACCTGATATGCTGAAAAATGGAACACCTGCCTCACCGGCAATAGCCTTTGCAAGAAGGGTTTTGCCTGTGCCAGGCGAACCGATCAGAAGAACACCTTTTGGTATTCTGCCGCCAAGTTTTGTGAACTTTTTAGGGTCCTTCAGAAACTCTATAATCTCTGCGACCTCTTCCTTTGCCTCATCAATACCTGCAACATCCTTAAATGTAATCTTCTGCTGTTCCTCTGTCAGGAGTTTTGCACGGCTCTTGCCGAATGCCATTGCCTTTCCGCCGCCTGCCTGCATCTGCCTCATAAAAAATATCCATACACCGATTAGAAGAATCAACGGAAACCACGATATCAGTATCGCGCTCCACGACACACCCTGTTCCTCTGATTTTGCAGTAATCTTTATCCCTTTTGCCCTAAGTGTTTTGATAAGGTCTGGGTCCTGAGGTGCAAGCGCGATGAATTCTTTATTATCTTTAAGTTTTCCGTATACAGTGTTCCCCTGTATAGTAACCTCTGCAACCTCGCCATTTTCAACAGCCTGTATGAAATCGCTGTATGCCATCTTTTCCTGCGGCATCTGCGGATGACTGAACAGGTTAAAAAGCATTACCATTGTCGCTATTATTATCAGCCACATTGCCAAATTTTTATAAAACTGATTCATCATACCTCCTGAATTATTAAGAAACCGTCCTGATTTATTCTTTATATTGTCATAATTTATACCCGTTTACAACAGAATTTTTGAGTGTCTATAAAGTTCATGAAGTCCGTATTATTTCTATCTTCAAAACTTTTTTCGTACCTTCTTCAACCCTTGCCTTATCCCCTCTTCTAATACCTGCAACCCATATAAGATCATCCCCTGATGCAATGATTGGGGTACTTCTCCTTAAATAAAACGGCACCTTTTTTTCTATAAACAGGTCCTTAACCTTTTTGCTCCCTTTCATACCAAATGGCGTAAATCTGTCCCCTGCCCTGAAACTCCTTGCCATAACAGGGAAAACCAGTTTGTCATAATCAAAATAGGCAATATTATTATCGTCATACAGAAATTCTCCTGACTTACTTACAGTTAATATGGATGTTTTAATTTGCACCTTAAGTTTATCTATACTCGTAACACCGGGTATATTCAGCACTGTTTCAAACGATTTGGGCACTGGTATCCTCTCCCTGGCAAATACAAGTTTTTCGTATTCCTTATATACAGTAATCCCCATGGGTAGGTTTATCTCTCCTTGCGGTGCACTGCCCTCAATCAAATCAATAATATCTTCGACATGATAACTGTAGATACCCGACAGGTCTTGCTTAAGGTGTTCTATCGCCTTCAAGAATATCCTCGTAGTTAATGCGGTATGCAGGCTTTTCACCTTTTCCAGATTAAAGACAACCTTTATATCAGACAATGGAATAGTCGAGCCTGCAATCGCTGTTTTGTATTCCTTTTCAGCCTCTTTCTCAAGATAATACTCATCTCGTGAAGCGGATTCCGCAAGTCTTGCAATCTCTTCCTTAATCTTCGGGTTATACTTCTTAAGGAGCGGCAGCAGTTCCAGCCTCACTTTATTCCTGAAATATTTAGTTGATATATTAGAACTATCTTCTACAAATTTAATATTGTTCGCCTTTGCATAACTTTCAATATCTTCTCTTTTTATATTAAGGAGCGGCCTTATAAACTTGCCCCTCACAAAAGGAATCCCGCTCATCCCCCTTAATGATGTCCCTTTTATGAACCTCATAATAACCGTCTCTGCCTGGTCATCAAGTGTATGCCCTGTTGCAATCTTATCTGCATTGTATTCCCTTGCAACATCTTCAAAAAATCTGTAGCGCACTCTCCTTGCAACCTCCTGAGGCGACCCCCCATGCTCACTTTTTATTTCAGGAACATTAATCTTTTTGCCTATAAACCTGACACCAATTCTCTCGGCAAGATTTTTTACAAAAACAAAATCCCTGTCAGATTCTTCACCGCGCATGGAATGGTTCAGATGGACAACGGCAATGTCAAGACTGTATTTGTCTTTGATTTCCATTAAGACATGAAGCAGCACAACAGAGTCTGCACCCCCTGAAACAGCCACTAATACCCTATCCCCATTTTTCAGCATGTTGAATCTTTCAATTGTTTTTTTAACCTGGTTCAGCATGGTTTTATCCCACTGCATATCCAAAATATGCATTTGAATGCTTGACACACATCAACCTGTTGCCTTAAAATCTTCTCAAATACATGAAATATAAAATACTCTACTTTATTATTGCCGTCCATTTAATATTCTATATCCCTTCAGATGCAGGTGCAGAAAATGAAAGTCATGATATTTTAAACCCTGCACAAATCTTTTTCAATGCCTATAAATCCTATGGGTCAAACGAATGGGGAGAAGCAGTAGAATTTTTTAAACATGTCCCTGAGGACTATATACTCTATGACTATGCCATTTATTACAGTGCAGTGTCGTTTGTAAGCCTTGGAAGGCACTACGAGGCGCTCATCATGCTTGATAAAATTATAAAAGAGCATGGTAGAAGTCCGCTGGTCTCCGCTGCAATTCTAAAGACAGGCGATATCCTTGCGGATACAGGGAACTACCACAAGGCAGCAGAATCTTTCCGTAACTTTACCGAATCATTTCCTAAACATGAAAAAAGACCTTATGCACTTTACAAACTCGCAGCAGCGCTTGAAAACAGCGGTGAAAGTGAAGAGGCACAGCATGTATCAAAACAACTCTGGACAGAATATCCGCTCAGTGAATATTTAAAACTGACTGCCGAACCTTTGTTTACATCAGACGAACAATATAAACGCATCTACAATATGTTTAAGGCGGGTAAATATAAAAACATACTTGAAGAGACACTGCCTGAAGAAGAACGGTTCAGGATACTCCGTGCAAAGTCACTTTATTACATAAAGAAATTTGATGAATCTGTAAAGCAACTTACAACCCTTGTAGGTGTTACTAATGACAACACTATCAAAGAAGAAGCGACCCTCTTTCTCGGCAGGGCATATGCCAGTCTGAAGGATACTGAAAGTGCTTTAACACGTTACAGGGAGGTGTTTAATAACTATCCTGACGGCCGCTATGCCGATGAGGCAGTATACAGGGCATCAATCCTGGCGAAAGAACATGGTGATACGATGTTAGCAATGAAGATGCTGGCAAAACTGATAAAGGAATACCCCTCCAGCAGGTTCAAAGACGAGGGCATCTGGCAGACAGCATGGCTGCACTATGAGAATGGAGAATACAGTAAGACGGAGACATACCTTAAGAAACTTGAGAAGGGACAATCAAAGAGATTCAAAAAAAGGGTGATATACTGGCAGGGAAAGTTATTATTAAAACAAGGAAAGAAAGATATGGCAATAAATACATTAAAGGGACTTTGTACAAACATCCCCTCATATTATGGAACCCTTGCAAAAAATCTTCTTACCAGCAGCAGGATTACTGCAGGAAATGGGTGCGATAGATCAATCAACCTTTCAGATATTTGGTTAAACACAGACACAGATGAAATCACGATAAACCTGACTGCACCTGAAAATCTCCATATAAGAAGAGCAGCGGAACTTATTTCGCTGGACATGAGAGAAGAGGCGGATATTGAACTTAAATCAACGGATGATAGCCTCCCTGTCAGCGATACTATCCATGCGGCAATCCTGTATAAAAAAAGCGGAAACATACCTCGTTCCCACAATATAGGACTAAACCTTTTACAGAATTACACTGAAACGATACCAGATGAAGTGCCATACCACATGCCATTGCTTGTTTCTCTGGCATATCCCATCGTATACAGTGAAATAGTTAAAGAGGCGGCAACAGCATCACAGGTCGACCCGTACTTAATTTATGCTGTAATATCGCAGGAAAGCGGATTTAATGAAACAGCTGTATCACGGGCAGGTGCAATGGGTCTCATGCAGATAATGCCTAAAACAGGAAGGGCAGAAGCGGAGAAATTATACATAAACAACTTTAAACAGGATGCCCTCTTTGTGCCTCATTTAAATATCAAACTCGGCACAAACCACCTTAAAGGACTTATTGAAGAATTTAATGGTAATATCGCCATTGCCCTCGCTGCCTATAATGCAGGTTCTTCAGCAGTAAAATCATGGCTTAAAAAAAACGGGGGTTCCGATACAGACGAATTTGTAGAAAATATCCCTTATCAGGAAACAAGGAGATATGTCGAACAGGTATTGAGCATATGCGAAATATATAAGGAGTTTTACGGCAGCAGGTTTTTATCTGAACTCACCCACAACTTTTAATTTTTCCAACGCATCATCACCATGCGGTGCATCAGCCAGATAACGGGTTAGGTCGTCTCCTGCATAGTGTTCAAAATGGATGCCGTCAATAAACAGCGGATGACCAGTAACATCATAGACCTTACCTTTGTATGCAAAATATATTGGTTTATCTTTCTGACTCCCGTCATATTGCTTCAGTTCTTCAATTGTAAATACCTTCATTCATGTCCTCCATATCATATATTATCTTTATATTTTAAATGGTACAGGTATAAATGTTATAATAAATATCAGCAATGTAAACCAGCCTATAATTTCCCCTTTGAAATCCAGCGGCACATCATCATCCAGCAGAGGCGGATGATAAATCCCTATTATAGTTATTATCAGTGCCCAGATAATCCACCCTTCGTAGAACAATGTCCCGATAATAACGAGAAATATGACAAATGCAAATGAAACCCTTCTGTGCCATCTCCCTGCCACAGCATATAGCATATGTCCGCCATCCAGTTGACCTATCGGAAAAAGGTTTATGGATGTAATAAAGAAACCTATCCAGCCTGCATAGGCAATAGGACTCATAAAAATATCATATCCTGACGGCGTATCTCCTATTGTGATATAGGTCAGGATATTGAATATCAATGAGGAACCGAGTTCACCGCCGTGGACTGACCCTAAAGGCATGACCTTTGAAAATCTTAACCCTATTATTGTAACAATTATAGAAACAATGAACCCTGCAACAGGACCGGCAGCACCAATATCTATAAGCGCCCTTTTGCTGAGGACAGGCGATTTCATCTTTATAAATGCGCCAAATGTTCCGGGCAGCGGTGGAAACGGCGGACCGGGGATAAAATATGGGAGAGTAACTGAAATGCCGTGTGCCCTTGAGGCAAAAAAATGACCCATCTCATGAGTCAATAAAATTGAAAGCAGCGAAAGAGAAAAAGGTATGCCTG
>Ga0154468_111_pt1 | contig 38772 bp, 35 predicted proteins | sample RifGroC2_FD_115947 | JGI IMG/M metagenome (GOLD analysis project Ga0154468, IMG submission 115947) | Deltaproteobacteria bacterium GWC2_42_11 | reverse complement strand
TTCAGGTGAAAAAGGATAATATTGAAAAAGAGATTGAACATCTCAAAGAAGAGATAAATTTTCATAACTACCGCTATTATGTTCTGGACAGCCCTGTAATCTCTGACGCAGAGTATGACAAACTCTTGCGTAAACTTGAGAAATTAGAAACAGAACATCCTGATTTAATCACATCTGATTCACCCACCCAGAGGATTGGCGCAAAGCCATTAGAGGCATTTGGAAATATTAAACATACTGTGCCGATGCTGTCTTTAAGTAATGCCTTCACCCGGGAAGAGGCGGTAGATTTTGACAACAGGATAAAAAAACTTTTAAAAATAGATAGCAGTATCGAATATGTTGCGGAGCCAAAGATGGATGGCCTTGCAGTGGAACTTGTTTACAGAGATGGCAGATTTAAAACAGGTTCAACAAGAGGTGATGGATATACAGGCGAGGATGTAACGCAGAATCTAAAAACGATAAAGAGCATACCAATGAGGCTGTTACAGGGTCAAGGGATGAAAGACACAGAAGTGTCTTTTATGGTCAGGGGTCAGGGAATAGAAATTCCTCAATCCACAATACAGAATTCGCAATTTAAAGTCCCTTCCCGCATTGAAGTCCGCGGCGAGGTATTTATCCCGCTCAAGGTTTTTGAAAGACTAAATGAGGAACGGAGCAAAACAGGCGAGCCGCTTTTTGCTAATCCCAGAAATGCTGCGGCAGGTTCGTTAAGACAGTTAGACCCCCGCATAACAGCATCAAGGCATTTGGACATATTCTGCTATGGTGTCGGTGCAGTTGAAGGTATCAGGTTTAAAACCCACTGGGAGACATTGCAGGCATTAAAGGCATTTGGTTTTAAGGTAAACCCTCTTATAAAAATCTGTAACAGCATTGAAGATGTTCTGGACTACCATAGAGAGATAGAAGATAAGAGAGAGCGCCTTCCGCATGAACTTGACGGCATTGTAATAAAGGTGAATAGTCTTGAACTTCAGGAAAGACTTGGTGTTTTGACAAGGAGTCCCAGATGGGCGCTTGCATATAAATTTAAGCCAAGACAGGAGACAACAAGGATTAAAAATATTGAAATAGGGGTTGGTAGGACCGGCGCCCTGACACCTGTTGCAATAATGGAGCCTGTTATAGTTGGAGGTGTAACCATAGAAAGGGCAACACTTCACAATCAAGACGAGATAGACAGAAAGGATGTAAGGGTCGACGATACAGTTATTGTCCAGAGGGCAGGGGATGTAATACCTGAGGTTGTGATGGTTATAAAGGAGAAAAGGACAGGCAAAGAAAAGGTGTTTAAAATCCCTGAAAGATGTCCGCTTTGCAGTTCAATGGTTGAAAGGGTTGGCTCTATACACTATTGCACAGGCGGTCTCTCATGCCCTGCTCAAGTTAAAGAGACAATAAGACACTTTGCATCAAAGAGGGCAATGGATATTGAAGGGCTTGGAGACAAGCATATTGAGCAGTTTGTTGACAACGGCATTATAAAAGATGTTGCAGATTTATATTTTCTGAAAAAAGGAGATATTTTAAAACTTGAGAGATGGGCTGAAAAATCAGCAGAGAATCTGATTGATGCCGTTGAAAAGAGCAAGACCCCCGCACTTTCGAGACTTATATATGCCCTTGGCATAAGACAGGTAGGGGAGAGGACGGCACAGGTTCTGGCAGAAGAGTTTGGAAGTCTGAAGATATTGATGGGCGCTGATAAGGAGCGTCTTTTATCAGTCCGCGACATAGGTCCGGAGACAGCAGAGAGTATCTTTGATTTCTTTCATGAACCGCACAATATAAAGGTTATTGAAAAATTGAAAAAAGCAGGAGTAGTATTTCCTGAAATGATAAAAACGGAGGTGCCATCTGGGCGTGGAAAACTCTCTGGCAAGACATTTTTATTTACAGGCGCTTTAGAATCGTTTTCAAGGGATGAGGCAAGGGAACTGGTAGAAAAACTTGGCGGCAAAACAGCCTCAGGTGTAAGCAAAAATATTGACTATGTAGTTGGGGGGAGTGAGCCGGGTTCAAAGTATGACAAGGCAAGAAAGTTAGGGTTAAAGATAATAACAGAGGATGAGTTTAGAAAGATGGTAAAATGACAATGTCATTCAAAGTTCCCTTTGCAACAACTTTATGGTTAGGCACGGTAATCGAGTATCTCTGCTGTTTTTCCTTTTTTCAACTCATCCTCAAGATGCAAAGTTACCGCCTCTTTAATATTTTTTAAAAGCTCATCATATGTCTCACCCTGAGTAAATATGTCTTCATTAACTCCCCTTGCGCACCAATACTCTCCGTCAAAATATGTATCCATCTTTACGAGCATATATTTCGCCTCCTCGTTTCGTTTTACTTTACCCTAATCCTTTTATAAAATCAATTGCTGCATTCAAAACAGGCTGGCTGCGTCCGCCAATCATATTCGCCCTCTGAATCTATTTCTTTACGCCAAAAATAAATCAGACTCCTTTTTCCTATGACTCCAAGAGTGTAATAGAGAAACGTTTCCCCTTTATTTTTTACCGAGCATTCTGTCAATCCAATATCGCGGCTCCCTGTGCAAATGCGCTACTGCAACAACGATAATTGTTTCAGAATCAGTCCCATAGATGATTCCATAGGGAAACCGTGAAAGCAGGCAACGGCGAAGATCTTGCTCTATTTCCACACTTGAGAAAGGGTATGCAGCGATTCTCCTGATTGCACGGTCAATATCGTCTAAAAATTGTATCCCCAGACCGCGAGATTGGGAATCATACCATGCAACAGCGTCATCAACCTCAATTTGTGCGGGTTTTAAAAAGCGGATTTTCATCTGACACGATACTTATTCATTACCTGCTCATAGGACACTGCCTCTATTTCCCCCGACTTGTATGCCTGCCAGCGTTTTCTCGCCTCATCTGCCCAAATACGGTCAATCTCCGGATCGGGTTTGTCAAGCTGCATCAAGATGGAATCTACCAGTGCTATCTTTTCGCTGTCCGGCAAAGATTTAATCTTTGCTGCAAATTCATCACTTATCATTCCCATAATACACTCTCCTTATTTCGTATATCTTATCTCGTGCTGTCCCAACAATAAATTAAGCATATGCTATAATATTCCAATAATCAAGGGTTTTGTGGCGTAGATTGGCGGTGGGCGCAGCCCACCCTACGGACTTTCCTGAATCCATGTTCTTTGCGCCGAGAAATAAATCAGGTGCCTTTTCCATTGGGATAATTTGCCTTAACAGACGATTTAATGCTCTGGATGGTCTCTCTGCATCGGATGTCAGAATATAATTGCCATCATGCATGTAAACAGTGCTAAAATAAGCCCATCTTAATATACCTGCAAATTCTTTTGCATGTTGTATAAGTCGTTCAAGCTCCAGCCATGCCGGGCCTTGAATCTCTGTGCACTGTTCGTTATGGGCAATAGATTTGTCTCTTATCACCTTGAGTTTTTGAAGTGTATTAATTGTCAGCGGATGGTCGAGAATATTTAGGAAATATTTAACCAGCTCCAATGCAAAAGCGGGCTCATCCGTATCAACCAGTGAAATTGCATTCTCATCCATTCCAATTCGTTGTAGTTCTTTTTTAAGATTATACTTTTCTATTATACTTGGCAGTTTGTTCCTGTTTTCCTCAATTAAATATAACAATCTCCTGATGCAACGAGTCGGATATTTCTTGTCAGGCGGATCATAAAGGCGAGTTACTGCCAAAATTATATCCGTCTGTAAAGCCACTTGGATAGAGCCAAACAATTCACCAAAATTTCCAGCACTCGGAGCATTGATAACATGGGCATTTGTGCCGATGTTTTTTAGTAGCATATATGACCTTTCCATCTTGAAGATATCGGCAATCAAGCCATGCGTAACTAAATCTTGAAGTTGTTTTTTAAATTCATTCACTTTCAATTACCTTCCTCTCCTCCTCCCTCACCCCATAAAGCCCATAAACAATATTATCTATCTTCTCATCTGTAACTGCAATCTCCCTTTCCACCTTTTCCCGCTCTGACGATGGCGGCATTGAGTTTTTCTTTTTGTGCAAGTCAAGCATCCTGTCTACGAGTGAGACGAGTTTATCGTGGATGGCTTTTTCAGAGGGGTTGCTGAAGTCTATTATTCGTATTGGAATTTCTGCAAGTTGTCTCGCTTGTATTTCCGAAAATACTTTCTTGGTTGACTTCAGATAGGTCAAGTAATAGAAGTTTAAAAGGTGTGAATTAAGCAGCCCAAGTAAGTATTTTAGCGACACAGATGTTTCTTCGAAAAGTGTAATAACTACCAGTGTATTTAATGCATAAAACTGAGCATTGTCATATGTAGCAATGAGACGGTCTCCAACTCGACGGAAAAATATTTTTTCTTTAGCCTCGAAAATATCCGTTCTTTTACATGAATGGATTTTTTTAACATCGTAAGCCAAATAATAGCCATCCCAATCCAATGTGTATCGTTGAATATTCCGACCATCAATGACTGGTTTATAATTGGCCGCTTTTCTATCTTTAAAGAGTGATTTGCTTCTGTCATATTTGAGAGCAATGGCCTGATTTATATTTACAAGCTCTTTTAATAGTAGACCAGCCTTATCGAGTTTTGCTTTTAGCTTAAAAATAGATTTATCAATCTTAACTAAGAAAGCATTGCTGTGGGTATCCAAATAAATATTTTGCTCAATCTGATGGATCTGAAAGTTCATTGTTTTGTTATCACAGTGGATAATGTCAATTTTATTGCCCGTTTGACCAATATTCTGGATGACAAGAACGACAGTCTCCACTACAGCATTATCAAAAACTGGATATTGATAAGCCGTAATGCTGTCTAATCTGAACTTAAGGATCGTCTTTCTGAGAGATTGATAATACTCTTGAGTTAATAAAGTGTTTGGCACGATGAAACTCAAAAACCCCTTTTTCGCAAGAAGGAACTCCAACCCTTTTTCTATAAATAGACCAAAAGTATTTAATCGTCCCATGGAAGAAGAATAATTTTTTTGACAAATACTCGTTAACTCCTTCATTGTAATACTCGGCCATCGACTGCTGAATATACGGCGGATTGCCGATGACCGCATCAAACCCCCCTTCACTTCCCCCCTTACTAAGGGGGGACTGAGAGGGGTTCATTATTTCGCCGAAGCCCGCGGTCTTTGAATTCCAGTCAAAGGGGTTGATGCGGGATTTGAGTTCGTTGTCATTCCCGTGCAAACGGGAATCCAGTCCTTTTGTTTTTCTCTGGATTCCTGCTTCCGCAGGAATGACGGCAGGTAGTGAGTATTGAGTGTTATCAAAGAAATCATATCCAATCAGACTGTTTCCGCATTTTATGTTATATGTCAGACTCGGCAGGAGCGCCTGTTTCTTTGGCAGTAAACTTCTTTCGCCTTCCAGAGCCTTGAGATATAAACTCATCATCGTGATTTCGACTGCCTGTGCATCAAGGTCAACGCCAAAGATGTTGTTCTTTAAAATCCTTGCCTTTGTGTGCAGAGGCAGAGACAGGTCTTCAGGCATTACCTTCTGGTAAAAATCAAAGGATATGGTCTGCGCCTCTTTCGGATGCTTGCGGTAGTATTCAAGATGATAATCAAGGAGATATTGATATGCGCCGAGAAGGAATGAGCCTGAGCCGCATGCAGGGTCAAGGATTTTGATTTTTTCAATCTGCTTCGGCGTCTTGCCTTCGATGAGTCTGCCGACTGTGTTTTTGACGATGTAATCAACAATATATTTGGGCGTATAATATACTCCGCCTGCCTTTCTTACCTCTGGCTTTTCCTCAACCACCACCCGTTTTGGCGTAACCCTTATGGTATTGCCGAGATACCGCTCATAGATGCTGCCAAGGAGTTCTACGCCTATGACATCAAACCTGTATCTGCATTTTGGAAAATAGAGGTTTTCGATTATGTCTGCAAGGAGATTGGAATCTATATCTATTGTTTCGCATGCATGGGGTTTGAATATATCGCCGTTTAAGTCTGAATTTACTTCTGAGAAAAGGTCTTTTAAATGCGTTAAAAGAGGCTTTCGTTTGCCCTCGTGCCTCCATACCTCAACAATCTCCTGAAGTTCGCGTGGGTCTCTGATTTTCCTGTCTTCAGCAATGCGGATGAAGATGATTCTATCAAGGAGTTTTTGAACAACATCGTTTAAAAGTCTGACATCAAATCCCCCCTCACCCTGACCCTCTCCCGCAAGGGGAGAGGGGAAATTTCTCTTATGGATGTCTTTTGCAAGTTCTTCCCTCCACTGCGTCATGTCTTCAAGAAATGCCCTGTCAACAGGGATACGGAGTCTCTTGCTTTTAACATCCCGTGGCAGCAGTCTTTCAAGCGAACCCTTTTCAACCTCTTCTTTTGAAAGGAGATAGAGCTTTTCTATGTTTTTGAGATAATCTGTATATTTGAAATCAAAGATGAGTCCTTCGTTGGGATATTTGGGGTTCGGCTTGAGGGATGCGTCAAAGAGTTTGAATTCCTCAAAATCGGTAAGTATTACAAAATAGACCTCTTTGGTGCTCCACGCATAGGTCTTTGCCTGAAGGATATGATTTACATTGTCCAGCGCAACGGAGGGCGACTTTGCCTCAATAAAGAATTTGGTTGCGCCGTCTATGCGGAAGTTGTAGTCGGGTCTGCCTGTGGTCTCGCCTTTTTCAAGGATTACTTCCCTGTCAAAGGGTGAAAGCCCTTTTTTATTTTCAATGTCCCAGCCGAGCGCCTCAAAAAGAGGATTGATAAAATCCTGCCGAACCTGCGCCTCAAGATATTCTTTGGAAAGGTAGTGGTGTTTGTCCTTTTCAAATTTGCTGACAAGGGAAAGGAGTTTTTCTTGAAAGGGTTCTTTGGACAAAGATGAAATCTCCTATTTCATGCCTCCGCTTACACTGCCGACCTGCCCTAGCCCAAGCAGATTGAATGTTACCATGAATATATTTTCTTCAAGTTTCTGCGTGTATGTAAACAGAGCGCCCCAGCACTGTTTGTGATAATCAATGCCATAAACCTTTTCAAGACCGCGGGTGTCATTATATGAATATCTCAGTTTATATGTGAGGTTTATTGTTTCAGTTGCTTTAATTATTGCAGATGTATCCAGATACTCTGTATCGTTTCGTGTGTAGCGGTAAGACATGCCCAGACTGTCGCCCCTTTTATCATTTAAACCTAATGATGCCTCATGTTTTTCAAACCAGTTGTCATAGACATCATACTGTTCTTTAGCAGATAATGTCATCCACTGAAAAGGTTTAAGTATTGCTTCGGCTACTATGTCAGAGAGGGGTTTTCTTTTATCCTCTGTTGATATCCGTGCCCTTCTTGCCTCGTTTATATCGAAACTCTGACTTATATCAAAATATACAATATCCCGGGTATATGTGTTTTTCTCTTCAAAAAATTTTCCTGTAAGGATTGTATTGATAGAGTAGTTAATTGTACTACTTTTCCCAATCCGATCAATGCCATCAAAGGAAGGCAGATCATGCTGGTCTTTATAAGGGATAAATGTATAACTAATTTTTGGTCTTATTGTATGCTTCATCTTGTTGAGTTCGTCCCCTTCAAGAGTAAATATCCTTACAAATGTTGTTGTAAGGTCTGCCTGTAGGTCATAGATATATCTATTATAGTACATGACATTGGTATCTGTTGAATCGTCATCAGCCCACCAGTGGGTATTCCTGTAACCGATAGAGGGTGTAAATTCAACATACCCGCCGGGTCTTAACGGAAGGGAAATCCTCGGATACACATCCAGCCTTTCTCCTTTTGTGCCTGTCTCTCTGTAAAAATTTGTAAACGATGATTCCAGTGCGAAGTAGAACGGTGTTTTGAAAATCTGCTGGCTTGTACCGGTAAGAGTTATTTCAGGGAGTTTCTGGAGTGTGTCCTTGTCTTCTGCGCTCAAAAGGTTATCATAATAACGGAACTGTGCTACGAGGTTGAAGTTGTCCCACTGTTTGCTTAAGGATAGATTGCTTTCAAGGCTGGTAAGCGCCCTTTCATCCTCTTTTTTAGCAAAATCAATAAAATACTCGTCATCGCTTACCCTGTTTATATCTGCCTTGAAGGCAACATTATAAGGGAATGCCTGTTTATGTTTTAACTTGAATATCCACCTGTTGTCGCCTGCTGTCTCAGGTCGGGAAAGGTTATCGCTCCCGCTCCTGAACTCCCTTACCCGTTTTATATCATCCTCTTTAAAGTGGTAGATGTATATTTCCCCTTCTGTTTGGCGGCTTAATACATAACGGTATTCTGCGCCCTTACCAAGTCCCCGTTTTGTCTCTATATCTAAGTAAAATGTAGCATCTGTATTGTCAGATATTGCCCAGAAAAAGGCATTATCCATCTTAAATCCACGGAGTTCAGAATAACCAAAACCAGGGAATAAAAACCCTGTCTGCCTTTCCCTTTTTACAGGGACTGTAACAAAAGGTGAATAAAGCACAGGCACATCCTTTATATGGAAGAAGGTATGCCATGCCCTGAGATATTCCCCTACTGTAACATTTGCTTCGCTTGCAGAAAATTTCCATGTCGGAGATTCGCCCTCATCGCAGTCGCAGGTTGTAAATTCACCTTTTTTTATATCGTATGTTTCCTTATCTGTTTTTCTTATCTCCTCGCCTTTAATATAAAAATTTTCTTTTTTATAAAAGAGTTTCCCGTTTTTGACAATGCCTGTCTTTGTATCTATCTCAAATTCCAGTCTGTCCCCTTTCAGGATGTTTCCGCCTTCGTCAATCAGTTCCACATCTTCCTCTGCAATACCTAGATTGCTCAACATATCAACTTCCATCTTTTCTGATATTATTACAGAGCCTCCCTGTATTACAACAACATTGCCTTTTGCATGGTATGTATCAGTTTCTTTGTCATATGTAATGACATCTGCGTCTATGTAAACAGGGAGTTCAGATGAGCCAGTGATTTTAATTGTATCTTCGGCTAATAACGATACGGCAGGTATATAAATAAAAAGGCATATAAGAAGCAAATGAAATAGTCTTAATCTTTTCGTCAGCATAGAGAACCTTATTGCTCGGCTGCATATAATCTGGCTGCCAAAATTAACATATTAAATACCCTGTTACAAGAAAGAAATTGTATTTTTGGGATTGACAATACCTTTTACCTTCTTTACTATCATTTTATTATGGAAAACATTCCGCTTTTAAGAGAGATAGTCATCCTCCTCCTCGCATCTATCGTGATAAATATAGTCTTCTATCGTCTTGGTGTGCCTGCCATTGTTGGTTTTCTTGTAACAGGTGTTTTGATAGGTCCTTCAGGACTTGGATTGGTCACAGACGCACAGTCTATAGAACTTCTGGCGCAGATAGGGCTTGTCCTTCTCCTCTTTACCATTGGTCTGGAGTTGTCCATGTCAGATGTAATAAAAATAGGACGTGAGGCGCTTGGTATGGGAGGGCTTCAGGTTCTCCTGACATTTGGTCTGACAGCGGCAATATCATATTTTGGAGGGGCGACACTGCCTGTTGCCATACTTATAGGTTTTGTCATTGCACAGAGCTCTACTGCCATTATATTAAAGGTCTTGATGGACAGGGGCGAGATGAATTCTCCTTACGGCAGGTCTGCCATGAGCATTGTTATGGTGCAGGACTTGAGCGTAATCCCGATGGTAATTATACTTCAGGGTTTTGGCAGTGTTCCAGTAGTTACACCGTTAGCAATAGCAAAGACACTTCTGATTGCCTTTTTTTCTGTAATGCTCGTTCTCGGGATGTCTTATATCCTTGTTCCCCGTCTTATCCATCAGGTGGTGAAGATAAGGAGCAGGGAGATTTTTATTTTAACAATACTCTTTATCTGTCTTGGCATTGCATGGTTTACATCCAAACTGGGGCTTTCCTTTGCACTCGGCGCTTTCATTGCAGGCATTGTTATTTCAGAATCAGACTACAGCCACCAGATAGTGGCAGAGATACTCCCCTTCAAAGATGCATTTACAAGTCTTTTTTTTATATCTATAGGCATGCTCCTTGAGTTCAATTATTTTCTGACAAACATCTATAAAATAATCCCGCTTTCCATTGGCATTATTATTTTCAAGACATTGATTATTGTATCTATCGGGCAGATGCTTAAGTATCCGCTCCGCCTTGCAATAATTGTGGGCATAGGTATTTCCAGCATCGGAGAGTTTTCCTTTCTTCTTATGAAAACAGGCGAGGGTTATGGTCTTTTAAGCAGAGACCTGTATCAGACACTCCTTGCTGCCTCAATACTTACAATGGCAACCGTTCCCTTTATCTTTCAAAAGAGTCAGAATATTGCAATGAGTCTGGCACATATATTCAGGATAAGGGATTCCAAAGTATCTGAACTGTCCCGAAGGACCCATCTTTTAGACCATGTCATAATAGTCGGTTATGGTCTGAACGGGCAGAACCTTGCAAGGGTGCTTAAAGAAACAGGGATTCACTACCTCATAATGGATATGGATATTACACGGATTCGTCATGCTAAAAAAGAGGGGCACAGGGTAATCTTTGGCGATGCAAGCCACCCTGATGTTTTGAAAAAGGTAGGCATAGAAAATGCCAGGATGATAGTTGTTGCAGTGTCAGACCCTGTTGCCACACGGAGGGCAATAAAGATATCAAGGGATATAAACCCATCTGTTCACATCCTTGTCAGAACCCGCTATACAGAGGAGGTTGGAGAACTTTATAAACTTGGTGCAAATCAGGTCATACCAGAGGAGTTTGAGACATCTGTAGAGATATTTGCAAGGGTCTTGAAGGAATATCATATACCCACAAACATTATCCAGAACCAGATTGATATTGTTCGTCAGGAGGGCTATGCAATGTTCAGAAGTCCGTCCCTTGCCAGGGAAAAGATCATGGAACTTTCATCTATCCTTGCAGCGAGCATTACGGATACCTTTTTTGTAGATGAAAATGCCTTTGCAGCAAACAAGACCCTTGCTGAAATGGATTTAAGAAAAAAGACAGGTATGTCAGTCATTGCAGTCATAAGAAAAGAGAAGGCAAAGGCTAACCCTCAGGCAGATTTCAGGATAGAGGCAGGCGACATACTTGTGCTCCTTGGCAGCCATGCAGAACTGGACGGGGCAATAAAGATGATGAAGGGATAGCAAGGTCTTATCGTCAATTCTATGACGATGACGCATTTTTCCTACAGAGTCAAAACCTCCTCACAAAAAATAAAATACTTGACAGCCTTTATTTATATTGATATTATCTCCGCAAGTTTATGGCAGTTTTCAAGAAGCAAGGTAATTTTAGTGGATTATAATATTATGCCGTGAGAGGTTAATGATAATCTTTCACGGCTTTTATTTTTTATAATACACGTTGTATTTAATGCGTGTAAGTTTCAGAAAGGAGGTAAGGAATATGGCAAAAGGTCATGTAAAGTGGTTCAATGACGCCAAAGGCTATGGTTTCATCCAGCAGGAATCAGGCGAAGATGTCTTTGTCCACTACTCCGCCATCGGAGGTGACGGTTTCAAGTCACTGAAAGAAGGCGATGAAGTTGAGTTTGAAATAACTCAGGGTCCCAAGGGACCACAGGCATCAAAAGTAGTGAGGGCTTAACCTTATATTTTCTTTTGTGCCAGATGCCCCCTCCTGACATAGTCAGGAGGGGGTTTTTTGTTTGTGTTTGCCAATATTTTCTGATATGTTTTAAAAATGCTTAAAAAAGTATTCAGTATATCAGAACTCACACAAGAGATAAAATGTCTTCTGGAAGACAGCCTTTATTATGTATGGGTTGAAGGGGAGGTGTCAAACCTCCGTTCCCCTGTATCAGGGCATTTATACTTTACGCTGAAAGACGAATACTCGCAGATAAAGGGTGTAATATTCAAGGGACAAAACAGATACATGAAATTCAGACCTGCAGACGGGATGCACATAATCTGCAGGGGCATGGTAACAGTCTATCCGGAGCGCGGGGAATATCAGATAATCATTGATTATCTCGAGCCAAAAGGGGTTGGGGCGCAGCAGATTGCATTACAACAGTTAAAGGAAAAACTCCTTAAAGAGGGTCTGTTTGATGAAAAGAGGAAAAGGCATCTCCCTTTGCTGCCCCGTCGTGTCGGTGTTGTAACCTCTCCAACAGGCGCTGCAATAAGGGATATACTGAAGGTCTTTAAAAGACGGTTTGCAAACATGGGTGTCCTTATATATCCTGTCAGGGTTCAGGGGGTTGAATCCGCAAAGGAGATTGCAGAGGGCATCCGTGAACTGAATAAAGCAGATGATGTAGATGTCATTATAATCGGCAGGGGCGGAGGCTCGCAGGAAGACCTCCGGGCATTTAACGAAGAGATAGTTGCACGGGCAATATATGAATCCTGTGTCCCTGTGGTTTCAGCTGTAGGGCATGAGATAGATTTTACAATCGCAGATATGGTTGCTGACCTCCGTGCCCCGACGCCATCTGCTGCAGCAGAGATGGTCGTAATGTCCAGGCAGGAGATATTTGAGAATATCAATAATAACATGGTCAGGGCGCTGGCTGCTGTTAATGCTATACTGCACAATAAAAGACTTGAACAGCACATGACAGAAAAAGGCCTTATTGACCCCAAACAAAGGCTGCATGATTTCATGCAGCGGATTGATAGCATATCCGAAAGACTAAGTCTTGCAATATCCAATAGATTAATGGCTGCAAGAAAAGACTTCCATGCAATAATGTCAGGCATAAATGCATTAAGTCCTTTAAATGTTCTTAAGAGGGGATACAGTATAACCATGAAACTCCCGTCCCTAAAAATAGTACGGGGTTCAGGAGAGGTCGTTGAGGGTGAAGACCTTAATATAGTTTTATCCAAAGGTGAGTTATTTTGTAAGGTTTATGGAAAGGGCAGGCAAGGGGATTTTTGATGAAGTTTGAAGAGGCGCTGAAAAAACTTGAGGCAATTGTAAATAAACTTGAAAGGGGAGACCTTGCCCTTGAAGAGTCCCTGAAGGCATTTGAAGAGGGCGTAAAACTATCACGGGTATGCACAAGACTGCTTGACGACGCAGAGAAAAAGGTGGAGATACTGATGAAGGATAAGGACGGCAGGGTTAAGGCAGAGCCGTTTGAATAGGCTTGGACATGGCAGGGTTTGATATCAAAGAATATCTGAAAGAGAAGAAAGAGCATGTTGACAGGGCGCTGGAAGGAATACTGCACGGAGAAGGAGAATTCCCGCAGAACCTCCATAAGGCAATGAGGTACAGCGTATTCGCAGGCGGCAAAAGGATAAGGCCTGTACTGTTGATTGCGTCTGCAGAATCTGTCGGCGGAAGTATGAAATCTGTTACAAACGTTGCCTGTGCAGTGGAACTCATACACACCTATTCCCTGATACACGATGACCTGCCTTCCATGGACAACGACGACCTAAGACGCGGGAAACCAACCAACCATAAGGTATTTGGAGAGGCTGCGGCGATCCTTGCAGGGGATGCGCTCCTTACCCTTGCATTTGATATTTTAGCGCAGGGTAATAAAGACAATGCAGGAAATGCCCTCACAGTTATCCATGAAATCGCAAAGGCAGCAGGCTCAACAGGCATGGTCGGCGGACAGGCTGTTGACATAGAGTCCGAGGGCAGGGAATGTTCACTACCGCTTCTTGAGTATATCCATATACACAAGACAGGCGCACTCATCCGTGCATCTGTAAGGGCAGGGGCAATACTGTCATCTGCATCTTCGCAGCAACTTGATGCACTTACAAGATATGGCAAGGCGGTCGGGCTTGCATTTCAGATAGCAGATGACATACTTGATGTTGATGGGAGTCAGGAGTCTACCGGCAAAACAGTCGGGGGCGATGCAAAGAAAAAGAAGGCCACATACCCGCGGGTCATGGGTATTAACGAATCGAAGATGAGGGCAAAGGAACTTATTGATATTGCGATGGATTCTATCGAGGGTTTTGACAACAGGGCAGAGGCGCTGCGAAGGATTGCAGGGTATATAGTAGAAAGGAATCGTTAAGAGGCATATCGGACATATGTATCAGTTATTAAACAAAATAGATTCTCCTGATGATATTAAAAGGCTTAACCATGAAGAACTGAAAGTCCTCGCACAGGAATTAAGGCAGGAGATTATAAAAGTTGTATCAATGAACGGAGGACACCTGGCATCAAGTCTAGGCGCAGTTGAACTTACAATCGCACTCCATTATGTGTTCAATGCACCTCAGGATAAGATTATATGGGATGTCGGACATCAGTCGTACAGCCATAAAATACTTACAGGAAGGCGGGACGCCTTCAGGACGCTTCGTCAGTTCGGTGGGATAAGCGGCTTCCCAAAACCCTCGGAGAGCAGGTATGATGCATTTATAGCAGGGCACTCGTCAACATCCATATCAGCGGCCCTCGGCATAAGTGCGGCACGGGATATAATGCATGAAAGATATTCGGTTGCTGCTGTAATAGGCGACGGCTCACTGACCTCAGGTATTGCATTTGAGGGGCTGAATCAGGCAGGGCACCTTAAAAAAGATATGATAGTTGTCCTGAATGATAATGAGATGTCCATATCAAAAAATGTGGGTGCACTTTCAACATTTTTAAGCAGGAAACTTACAGGGAGGTTTGCAACCAGGTTAAAGAAAGAGGTTGAGTCCTTTTTTGAGTATATACCCGGAATAGGCAAGAGCCTTGTGCACATTGCTAAAAAGGCAGAGGATTCTCTTATAACCCTGCTTACACCGGGGATGCTCTTTGAAGGGCTCGGGTTTCACTATATCGGACCGATTGACGGGCATGACATGACTCAACTCATTTCCACACTGAACGATGCAAAGGAGTTGAATGGACCCATACTCATACATGTCATTACAAAAAAGGGTAAAGGCTATCCGCCTGCTGAAGAACACCCTTCACTGTTTCATGGTGTTGGTCCTTTTGATATTGAAACAGGCAGATTAAAAAAAGCCGCAAGCACTCTGCCTTCATACACAGATGTTTTCAGCGAAGCACTGATTGAGATTGCAGAAAAAAATCCAAAGGTGGTTGCAATAACCGCTGCAATGCCTGAGGGGACAGGGCTTGACAGGTTTGCAAAGAAATTCCCAGAAAGGTTTTTTGATGTCGGGATTGCTGAACAGCATGCAATAACATTCGCTGCAGGACTTGCAAGTCAGGGCTTTATCCCTGTTACTGCAATATATTCAACATTCTTACAGAGGGCGTATGACCAGGTTCTGCACGATGTCTGTCTGCAAAACCTGCCTGTGGTATTTGCGCTGGACAGGGCAGGTATTGTAGGTGCAGATGGTCCAACGCACCACGGCGTATTTGATTTCTCATACCTCCGCCATATCCCAAATATTGTTGTTATGGCGCCAAAGGATGAGATTGAACTGAAGACATTGCTGAAGACTGCGGTTGAGTGCGGAAAACCTGCTGTTATCCGTTATCCCAGAGGAAGCGGTTCTGGTTTTGAGAAAACTTCTGATAAGGATATAGGTCTTGGGCAGGCAGAGGTATTGAGGGAGGGCAGTGACCTCGCAATAGTTGCTGTGGGTTCAACAGTCTATCCGTGTTTAGAGGCAGCAGAAAAACTCGCCAAAGATGGCATTTTAGTGACTGTGGTAAACGCAAGGTTTGTAAAACCTATTGATGAGGGTATTATAATAGCCATTGCAAAAAAGACAGGCGGTATTTTAACTGTTGAGGAGAATGTCTTGGAGGGCGGTTTCGGCAGCGCTGTTATTGAACTCATGGAAAGGAATAATATTACGAACTGCCGTGTGAAACGGATTGGCGTCCCTGATATGTTTGTCGAGCATGGTTCACAGGAAGAATTGAGAAGACTCCTGGGGCTGGACAGCAGGGGAATAGAAGAGGCTGCAAAGGTTTTAGTCTCTAGTTTTTAGTCTCAAGTTTTAAGGTAATTCTAAACCCCGCTTAGCGGGGTGAGCGGGGAAACTATGAAAAAAGGGAAGAAGCGTCTGGATATTCTTTTGGTAGAAAGGGGATTTGCTGCAAGCCGTGAGAAGGCAAAGGCACTGATAATGTCAGGCAATGTAGTTGTTAATGACAGGACTTTTGATAAGCCGGGGACCGATGTTAATGAAGATGCAGAAATTGTTATAAGGGAAGGACTAAAGTATGTGAGCAGGGGCGGTCTCAAACTGGAAGGCGCCTTGAATAATTTTAACATAGATGTTAATGGTATAGTCGTGATGGATGTGGGTGCGTCAACAGGCGGTTTCACGGATTGCCTGCTTCAAAGGGGTGTAAAAATAGTGTTTGCAGTTGATGTCGGCAAAGGCATTCTTGACTGGAAACTGAGAAACGATGCAAGGGTCAGGGTCATAGAAGAAAAGAACATAAGGTGCCTTGAATTTGGCAATATCGGTGAGATGACAGATATGGCGGTCATAGATGTTTCATTCATATCTCTTAAAAAGGTTTTACCCAATGTTATGAAGTTTGTAAAAGACAGGGGTAAAATTATTGCATTGGTAAAACCGCAGTTCGAAGTCGGTAAAGGCATGGTTGGTAAAGGCGGCATCGTAAGGGATGTCAGCAAGCATAAAGGTGTATTAGAAGATATTAAAATGTTTTCAAAGTCTATAGGACTTGATATAAAGGGTGAATGTGAATCCCCGATAACAGGTGCAAAGGGAAATAAGGAGTTCTGGATATGGCTGGAGAAGGACAAAATACAAGGCACTACGGGGTCTCTATGAGCATAAAACTTAAAAACTGTATTGTTATGGTTATACTGCTTACTGCAACTGTGTCATGCGTCCCATTCGGCATAAATAACACAAAAAAGGATGTTGAGGCAATTCCCAAACAGGATCCAATACCTGTAAGGATTGTTTCACCTGCGCTAGATACAAAGACAGATGCTGACATATATTACCATTTCGCAACTGCCCAGATCAAGGCAATTAAAGGCGATATTGACGGCGCAATAGAGGAATATAGGGAAGCAATAATACTTGACCAGAAATCCCCTGTCCTGCATACGGACATTGCGGCATTATATCTAAGAAAGAATATGCCCCAGGATGCTGTTATGGAACTTGAAAGGGCAGTGAGTATTGACCCTGAATATGCACCTGCATATGCCCTGCTCGGAAATATATACAGCGCCCTCAGGAACCATACAAAGGCTGTAGATGTGTATAAAACGGTTATCCGCCTTGAGCCTGAAAACCAGCGGACATATATATTTCTGGGCACGCTTTACGCTGACCTCAAGAGATACGATGATGCAGTAAATATATTCAACGAACTTCTGAAAATCAATCCTGAATCCATTATGGCTCATTATTACCTTGGCAGAATAGCGGCTGAGAGGGGAAGGTATGAGGATGCTGAGTTTTATTATTTGAAGACAATTGATATGAATCCAGACTTTGAAGGCGCATTGGTTGAGGTCGGCATGGTTTACGAACTGCAGAAAAAGACAGATAAGGCGCTTGAGGTATACAGGAAGGCACTGGAATTGCAGCCCCAGAATATTGCCTTAAAAAACAGGGTCGGGCAAATACTTATACGGCAGAACAGACTGGATGAGGCATTAACCCAGTATAAAGAACTTGTGAGGTCTTCACCAAACAACATTGATGCAAGGACTAAGATTGGGCTGATATATTTTGAGCAGAAACAGTACGATAATGCAATAATAGAGTTTAACCTCATCCTTGTGTCTGACACTGATGCACACCGCGTCAGATATTATCTCGCAACTGCCTATGAGGAAAAAGGTGACCTTGAAAAGGCTTTAGAGGAATTCAGGAAGATACCGCAGGGCGGTGAGACATATATAGAGGCAAAGATACATCTTGCATTTATATACCAGAGGCAGAAGAGGGTTGATGACGCTGTAAATGCGATAATGGATGCTATAAAGGTCAAGGGCACAGATGTTGAACTATACAGAATACTCGCCTCTATTTACAGAGAGGCAGACCGTATCAATGATGCTATAGGAGCAATCCAGAAGGCTGTAGAGATAGAGCCTGACAATGCAGAACTCCATTTTATACTCGGTGTATTTTATGATGATGCGAAGATGAGTGATAAGACCATAGAAGAGATGAAGATTGTCTTAAGACTTAACCCTGACCACGCAAATGCGCTCAACTACATGGGGTATACCTATGCAGAAAAGGGGATAAACCTTGATGAAGCGCTTGAATTAATAAAAAAGGCAGTTGCCCTGAAACCTGACAGCGGTCATATTATAGACAGTCTTGGATGGGTATATTATAAAAAGGGCGATATAGATAAGGCAATAACAGAACTTGAAAGGGCATTGAAATTCCTTCCGGAAGACCCTGTTGTTACAGAGCATCTCGGGGACGCATATCTGAAAAAGGGTAACAAGAAAAAGGCATTGGAGTTATATGAGAGGGCTTTGAAACTAGACCCTAAAAAGGCAGAGTTAAAAAACAGGATAGAAGGTATGAAAAAGGAGTTGAAGGGCAAGTAAGTTGGTAATAACAATTTTTCGCCTATTGCTTCTTATTCTCTTCACAGGTTGTGCTTCATACCAGAAGCCATATATCCCGCTGACTCACATTGACAGGCAGGCGTTGATTGCAAGCATCAAAGAATTTAAGGCAATCAGCACAATCAGGGCAGCAGGCAGTCTTGAAATTCTCTCGGACAATGTTTCCAGATATAAAGGAAGGGTCATTGTTGTCGCAAAATTGCCGTCATTATTCAGAATAGAATTTTTAAATCTCCTTAATCAGCCGGAGGCGGTTCTTACAGGCAGCGGTAAAGAATATTCATTTTACCATGGCGGCAATTTATATAGGGGTGAGGCATTGCCCCCTCAAATTCCGTTAAGTGATTTGCAGCATCTTCCGTTTTTTCTCATCGGTTGGTCGAATATCAGGACTAATGATATTGCTGAAATAAGGCACGACCCTGACAGCAGGGGGGATGTGTATATAATAGATATGAACCCTGATGACGGTATGCATCACAGGGTGTGGTTAAAGGCAGATGAAGGTATAATAATACTACGAAGGGATGTGTATGATAATAGCGGCAATGTAACCACCATGTTATTGGAGGAATACACAGAGAATATGGGCATAAAGTTCCCTTCCCGCATTAAAATAACCAGTAATTCATTGAATATGGTTATGAGGTACGGAAGGGTTGAAATTAACAGCGAGGTAGATGAGGCACTATTTTCCCTATAATATCTTTTTCTTTTGCCCCGAAAATCCCTTTTTGCAGTTGCCAGCCCAGTCTGCAAACCCGTAGCCTCTAAAAACCCCCCATTCAGACGGTTTGCCGGCAGTGCAGGCAGCCGCAAATGGTAACAAATTTACCCATCTACCCATTTACTCATCATATTGCTTCCTTGTTTATTTCTATCTTTGCCTTTCCCCTTGCCTCATTCAGCCATTTAACAAACGTATCCCCTTTTTTCTGTTCAAGGAGCCGCTTTTTTATCTCATCTTTCTTTGACTCAAATCCCTGCATATCTGCTTCTGTTGCATCTCTCAGTCTTAATACATAAAACTCACTATGTGAAGGTATTACCCTCGGATAATACGGACTCTCTTTTGTAATGTTAAACATATCAGGGTTTGCAGATATGCCGATCTTCGGGACAATACCATCGTTTAAACTGAACATCCCTGTCTCACCTGTAGAGTAACCGTTCTTCTCTGCAAGTTTCGCAAAATCTTCACTTGCATTCTGTGTGTTTTTAAGAAATTCTTCTGCTGCGTTCTTTGCCATTTCCACAGCCTTCTGTCTGGTAATCACATCCTTTATGTCTTTAGATACATCTTCATAAGAAGGGATACGGCTGTCTGTCCTGTCAATGATATTTACAATATAATAGCCGTCTTTGCCATCCAGAACCTGACTTGTCTCACCCTTTTTAAGAGAGAATACAGCCCTGTTCAGGTCTTCATTAAGCGTAATCTCATTACCTTTATCATCAGCAGAAAAATACCCTGTCTCTCTGACCTTAATACCCTTCCCTGCAGCAGCATCATTAAGGCTTTCCCCTTTGTCAATATCTTTTTTTATCTCATCCGCTAATTCTTTTGCCTTTCCTACTCCCTTTGCTGTTCCCACGAGTTCTATAATCTGCTTTTTAACTTCGTTCAGCGGCTGAAGCCTCGCCTCTTTTATGTCTTCTATCTTTATTATATGAAACCCGAATTCTGTTTCAACAACACTGCTTACCGCACCTTTCTGAAGTGCAAATGCTGCGTCTTCAAAAGATTTAACCATCATACCTGCTCTGAAGTAGCCGAGGTCTCCGCCGTTTTTTGCAGAACCGGGGTCATCGGAATGTCTCTTTGCAAGTTCTCCGAAGTCCTCACCTTTTTTAATCAACTGGAGAATCTCATCCGCCTTCTTTTTTGCCTCTTCTTTCGAGCCCTGAGCCCTGAAGAGTATATGCCGTGCCTTAACCTCTTTTGGCTTTTCAAATGCCTTTATATTTTTTTCATAATATGCCTTTATGTCATCATCAGATATTTTCAACTTTGATTTCATATCACTGAATATCAATGTAACATATGAGACTTTAACCCTGTCAGGTATTTTAAAACGATCCTTGTTTTTTTCAAAATATGCCTTTGCCTCTTCTTCTGTAACAGTAATGCCGCCCCTGAACTTAGAACCCCCTATAGATGCATACTGCAGATTTATAGCCTTGTTTTCAGTCCTGAAGACATCCATGACGTCTTTATCGCTTATGGCAACACTGGATGCGATTTTTTTCTGGAACTTTTCTATAATCAGTTCTTCTTCCAACGCCTTCTCAAACTCAGCCGGCATCATACGCATACCCGCGAGGGTCTGGAAATAGGTATCCTTGTCAAAGGCGCCATTTTTCTGGAACGCTGGTATGCCCTGAATAAACTTCTGCAGTTCTTCTTTCTGTATCTTTATGCCCTGTTTTTCAGCCTCCCCGACTATGATGACCCTGTTAATAAGCCCGTCGAGGGTTGACTCTTTAAGTTTCATCTTTTCAAGGAGTTCATCAGAAAATTCTTTGCCCAGATTTTTCCTGTAATACTCTACCTGCCTTTGATATGCCTTTGTAAACTCAACTGCTGATATAACCTTCCTGTTTACCCTTGCAGCGATACCGCTTTTGTCAAGCCTGAAATTACCGACACCCCAGAATACGAATACTATTATGATAATCCCGAAGATAATCCAGACCACTACAGATTTTTTCCTTTTTCTCATAAACTTTAGCATAAAAACCCCCTTATTTTTGCTGTGCGACTCTTACGGCAGATGGAAAAAGATATTACAAAACCATACCATTCGTCAAGAAAATAGATAGGCTATGTGTAAAAAGTTCTTGCTTTCTGATATAGAAGTGTAGTAGATATTTCTGTCATCCTTGCTCCTGCCCCCTAATGGTCAGGGGCTTAATTGTCTTTAACAGACAAAATCCAGAAGGAGGTTTTAAAAGATGCAGAATTCTTCATACGAGGTTGTGTTTATCGTAAAGCCTGATGCCGCTGAGGAGACCTTAAAGGGTATTCTACAGAAGGTAAGGGATACGATAGGGGGGTTGAAAGGGGAGGTTGCAGGTGCCGATGAATGGGGGAAGAGGCAGTTCGCCTATTTAATCAGGAATTATCAGGATGGCTACTATTTTCTTGTTACCTTTTCCGGTGCCCCGTCTGTACCAAAAGAGGTAGAAAGGACACTTAGACTGAATGAAAATGTCCTGAGGTATCAGACAGTCCGTATTATAAGGGAAAAAAGTGCTGCAGCCACAAGAGAATCACAGGAGGTAAAAAGTGTATAACAAAAAGAGGACCAGGAGGGCAGGAACCGACGATAAACAACAGGGCGGCAAGAGGATAATTCAGAAAAAGAAGATATGTCGTTTTTGTGCTGACCCTGCTTTGTCAATAGATTATAAGGACGTCAGGTTACTCAAATCGTTTGTTACCGAGCGCGGGAAGATAGTCCCGAGCCGTATTACAGGGAATTGTGCGAAACATCAGAGGAAGATTACACAGGCTGTAAAGAGGGCAAGGGTGCTTGCCTTCCTTCCTTTTACGGTTGCGACTACATAAAACGGAGGGATGAAACGATGAATGTAATACTAAAAGAAGAAATCCATTCACTTGGCAGGTTGGGTCAGATAATAAAGGTTGTAGACGGCTATGCCAGAAATTATTTAATTCCAAGGGGATTTGCGGTTGAAGCAACCCCGCAGAATGTCAGGATATGGGAAAACGAGAAAAGGGGTGTTGAAAAGAAACTGCTTAAACTTAAAGAGGATGCCCTGAAATTATGCGCCGAAATTGAAAAGGTATCGTGCGAGTTCAGCCGTAAGGCAGGCGAGGACGGTAAACTCTTCGGTTCGGTTACCTCAATGGATATTGAATGTTTTTTAAAGGAAAGGGGTTTTACTGTAGACCGCAGAAAAATTTTATTGCACGAGCCGATAAAGATTACCGGCGAGCATACAGTCCCTGTAAAACTCCATCCTGATGTAACAGCAAGTATAAAAGTAGTTATAGCAGCAGAATAAGCCATTAATATCAATGGGTTTATGGGTAGATGGGTTTAACTCATTCACTCATCCACTCATTCACTCTTTTGGAGTTTTATCATGCCTAGCCAGTCTTCGCAGGATACACCTTTACACAAAATCCCGCCGCAGAACTTAGAGGCAGAGAAGTCTGTGCTCGGAGGCATCCTCCTTGATAATACAGCCATAAATAGAGTCCTTGAGGTGCTGGGAGGGAACGGTGAAGACTTTTATCGCGATGCCCACAAAAAGATATTCAGGACAATGGTGGCACTCCTTGAAAAGGATACGGCGATAGATGTTATTACACTGACCGATGCATTAAAAACTGCCGGATTAATTGACCCGATCGGTGGGGCGTCTTACATTGCAGCGCTTGCGGACTCTGTGCCCACGGCTGCAAACATAACTTACTATGCCAGGATAGTCCGTGAAAAGGCTGTACTCCGCAGGCTTATTACTGCTGCCACTGACATAGTAACGCGGGGTTTTGATGGCGGTGAAAATGTTGACGAGTTTCTGGACGATGCAGAGAGGATAATACTGCAGGCATCAGAGGACAAAATTAAACAGTCCTTTTATCATATAGACGAATTATTAAAAGACACATTTAAGGTAATAGAAAAACTATATGAGAAAAAAGAACATATAACAGGTGTTGCGACCGGTTTTGCCGAGTTTGACAAGATGACTGCAGGACTTCAGCCATCTGACCTTATTATCGTTGCTGGCAGACCCAGTATGGGCAAGACATCTTTTTGCCTCAATGTCGCCCAGTATGCAGCAGTAGAGTCAAAACTGCCTGTGGCAATATTTTCACTTGAAATGAGTAAAGAACAACTTGTTTTAAGGATGCTTTCATCAGTAGCAAAAGTTGACTCGTCAGACCTCAGAAAGGGTTTTTTGGGAGAGAAGGACTGGCCTAAATTAACAAGGGCAGCAGGTGTCCTGTCTGATTCACCCATATATATTGATGATACGCCTGCAATGACAGTCCTTGAGATGCGTGCAAAGGCAAGGCGGCTCAGGATAGAAAAAGGCGGGCTTGGTCTCGTCATAGTTGATTACCTTCAACTTATGCGGGGTCGGGGAACTGCGGATAACAGACAGCAGGAGATATCTGAGATATCCAGGTCATTAAAGGCTATGGCAAAGGAACTTAATGTCCCTGTTGTGGCGCTTTCACAGTTATCAAGGAACCCTGAGCGCCGTGAGAAAAACAGGCCGCAACTTGCAGACTTAAGAGAATCAGGTGCACTAGAGCAGGATGCAGATGTCGTTGTCTTTATATTCAGGGAGGAGCTCTATAAGCCGTGCGAGTGTCCTAAAGACCTTTCCTGCACATGCGGGAGGCGCGGTGTTGCCGATATACTCATTGAAAAACAAAGAAATGGTCCGACGGGTGATATAAAACTGGTATTCCTTAACAAATTCACAACCTTTGCAAACCTTGAACACGCACATATAGATTATGGTGCCATTGCATAATTCCTTACCACCTTGCCCATAGAACTCTAATTTAAAATTTTTCACATTACCTTGATATACAGGTTTACTGCTTCATAAGAATATGGTATAGTTTTGTGGATTTGAGGTTTGACTATAAGGAGGTTTTCTTGGCAACTAGACAGGATTATGATGCAACTGCGATAAAGGTGCTTGGAGGACTTGAGGCTGTAAGGAAAAGGCCTGCGATGTACATAGGCTCTACAGGTCCTCAGGGGCTGCACCACCTCGTCTATGAAGTGGTTGACAACTCTGTGGATGAAGCGCTTGCAGGTTATTGCAAAAACATTGAAGTTGTAATCCACTCAGACAACAGCGTAACTGTGGTGGATGACGGGAGAGGGATACCGACTAATATCCATAAAGAGAAGAATAAACCTGCTGCGGAAGTAGTTATGACAGAACTTCACGCCGGAGGTAAGTTTGAGCATAAGGCATACAAGGTTTCAGGCGGCCTCCATGGTGTTGGCGTTACTGTTGTGAACTTCCTTTCAGAATGTCTTGACCTTGAAATAAAGAGGGACGGACAGGTGTTTCAGCAGAGGTACGAATACGGGAAACCTGTTACCCCGCTAAAGGTGGTTGGCAAGACAGGGAAAACAGGGACAAAGATAACCTTCAAACCCGATACTAAGGTATTTGAGATAACAGAGTTTAGTTTTGACACACTTTCACAGCGTCTGAGAGAACTCGCATTCCTTAACGCAGGTATCCACATATCAATCACTGACGAACGGAGCGACAAAAAGCATGAATTCCATTACACAGGAGGGATAACCTCTTTTATAGAGCACCTGAACAAGAACAAAACGCCGCTGCACTCCAAAATAATATATATGTCAGGTGAACGTGAGGCTGTCAATGTAGAGATAGCGATGCAGTGGAATGACGGCTATTCTGAGAATATATTTTCGTTTGCAAACAATATAAACACAACAGAGGGCGGCACGCACATGGTAGGTTTTAAGTCCGCACTCACAAGGACCATAAATACTTATGCATCATCTGCAAACCTTTTAAAGGGTGTTAAGGAAGGTATTCAGGGCGAGGATGTAAGGGAAGGAATCACATCTGTTATAAGTATAAAGCTGCCGAACCCGCAGTTTGAAGGACAAACAAAGACAAAACTTGGCAACAGCGAGGTAAAGGGTCTTGTTGAGGCAATTGTAAATGAAAAACTCTCATCATTCCTTGAGGAAAATCCGTCAATATCAAAGAAGATAGTGAACAAGGCAGTTGAAGGCGCTATGGCAAGGGAGGCTGCAAGAAAGGCAAAGGAACTGATAAGGAGAAAAGGTGCGCTTGATACAGCGTGTCTGCCCGGAAAACTTGCTGACTGTCAGGAAACAAACCCTGCTTTGTGTGAGTTGTTCATAGTTGAGGGCGACTCCGCAGGCGGCTCTGCAAAACAGGGCAGGGACAGAAAAAATCAGGCAATCCTGCCCCTGAAAGGAAAGATATTGAATGTTGAAAAAGCGAGGTTCGACAAGATGCTCGCAAATGATGAAATAGGCACGATGATAACTGCACTCGGTACAGGCATAGGGAAAGAGGAGTTAGATATATCAAAACTGCGATACCACAAGATAATAATCATGACAGATGCAGATGTTGATGGCTCGCATATAAGGACACTCATCCTCACATTTTATTACAGGCAGATGCCTGAACTTGTTGAGAAGGGACATCTTTATATTGCACAGCCGCCTCTTTTCAAGGTGAAACGGGGTAAATTTGAAAGGTATATAAAAAACGAGACTGTATTGGAAGACTTTGTGCTTGAGGCAGCAGTAGAAGGTCTGCAATTTTACTCAAAAGACAGGAAGAAGATTTTCAAGGCAAATGAACTTTTCGGCATACTTAAAAAAATGGCACGTTTCCGCAGCATAATCAGGAAGATAGACAGGAGGAGGAAAGAGGGTGAGATTATATCTGCTCTCAGTATGGAAGACAACTTTAGTGCTGATTCTCTAAAGAGTGAGAAGGAAATAAATTCACTAGTCACGAGTCTCAAGACATATCTTAAGGCATTCCACCCGGATATACAACCTTTAGACTTTTCAGTATCAAGAGACACAGAGCATGACTCATTTATTTTGAAGGGTGTATCCAGTAGAAATGGCGCTAATATTGAAACTGCTATAGACTGGGACTTCATGCACACACCTGAATTTATTGAGATCAGGACAATAGCAAAGGAATTAAAAAATGTGGGGAGTCCGCCATTTGTAATAGAGGACGATGAAGGCGCTGTTACTACAACGAACACATTTCAGGAGGTTATAGACCATCTCCTTTTAATCGGTAAGAAGGGTCTCTACATCCAGAGGTATAAAGGGCTCGGTGAAATGAACCCTGAACAGTTATGGGAGACAACCATGAACCCTGAGACCAGGACACTACTTCAGGTGAAAGTGGAGGATGCTGTTGAGGCGGATGATATATTTACAATACTCATGGGAGACCAGGTTGAACCGAGGAGAAATTTCATAGAAACGCATGCATTGGATGTTACAAATCTGGATGTATAGTTTTTAGGGTAAACAAAAATGTAGGATTAAGCATAAATTGCAATTGTCCATAGATTAATGTAATCATCACTTTTTATGGTAAATAGGTCTTGACAACAAATATCCTGTGGTATAAAGTCGCTCCCCAATATGGATTGAGGGGTTTTTCCATAAACTTATAAGGAGGTAAGAAAGGAATGGGTTATCTGAAGATCTTCTGCATGTTAATCTCTACAGCCCTTGTTTTTGCACTCAGCGCTAAAAATGTCTTTGCTGCCGGAAATCCGGCAGAGGGTAAGAAAATATATATGGGGACAAACAATTGTCATGTATGCCACGGGATTGATGGGAAGCCGGTGATACCGGGTATCCCAAGTTTTGCCAAAGGTGAGTCTGCTGGAGGCAAAAAACTGGCTGATAGAAAGGATACTGACCTTAAAAAGAGTATCACAGAGGGGAATATGAAGCCTTCCATCCCTACTGCCCCACCAATGCTGCCTTATGGTGGTGGGTCTAAGCTGACCGATCAACAGATGGATGACATTATTGCCTATATAAGGTCACTGAAGAAGTAAGGATTAAGAGATATCCCCTCTCCCGGAAACGTAAACCTATTTAACTCCTTATCACCTGAAAGGTACCACCTTCAGCTTCTTTGAAAGTTTAAATGGGCGGGACATGATGCTCCAAGGGTTTGTTTTACCTTCTTTATGTGTTTCTTTAAGGCAATAAAGGCACTGAATTCCTTACCACATAGAGGACAGCGGAATCGCTTTGAAGACTTCATGGAGTCTCTCCTTAAGAGGTATGGGTTCTTTAACTCATCCATTTTCCCAGAAAGGTATTTCTCCTTGTTTATAACCTCTATAGCCTTTATCGCTCTGCCTTTGCCCTGTCTCCACTTTATTCCAGGCAACCTCTTTACCTTATCAAGGAGAGAAACAGCATCCTTTGCAACAAAGTACCTTGTCACATCAATGCCATTACCAGCCCCCATGTGGCCATATTCCATAGTTACCTTAAAATAGCGCATCAGATATCCTCTTTGTAATAAAGTAATAGTCCTGTAAAGTTAAAGGTGTTGCCAAATAATTTCTTTAAGTTCTCATAATCCGCTTTACATCAAGACAGAGCCATGCCGATTTCTTGAGCAACCCTTTTTGCTGCGTCAACAGGATTTACAGCATCCCTTATCGGTCTTCCGACCACAATATAATCAGCGCCGTTTTTTACTGCTTCATACGGAGTAACAAAGCGCTTCTGGTCATCCTGTTTAACAATAGCCCAGAGAGGTCTTATTCCGGGGCACACTGTTATAAAATTTCTGCCCAATGCCTTCTTGACAGACTTTACCTCCAACCCTGAACATACGACACCATTACAGCCTGCTGCCTTTGCAAGTTTTGCACTGTGCAGGACTAGTTTCAATGGATCCTGCAATTCTTTTCTTATACCCATCTCAGCCAAGTCTTTTTCTGAAAGGCTTGTGAGGAGCGTTACGCCTAAAACTATCGGATTTTGGCAGGTCTTCTTAGCAAGAGGTTCAATCAGTTTCTGTCCGCTATCGCAGTGGATGGTCAGGAAGTCAATGCCGTATGCAGATGCGGCTGTCAATGCACGGCGAACGGTTTCAGGTATGTCGTGGAATTTTAAATCAAGGAATATCTTCGCACTGCTTTCTTTTTTGGCCAAGCTTATAATATCAGGACCTTCACCTACAAAGAGTTCAAGCCCTATTTTAAAAACTCCGACATGATTTTTAAGGAGTTTAACAAACCTTCCTGCCTCTTTCAGATTCGGAAGGTCCAGAGGAAATATTATGCGGTCTTTTGGAAATAATCTTGATTTTTTACTCATTAACAGTTTGTTGAAAAACCAAATTTATACAATGAAAAATTTCGTCCTTCTGAGCGAAAGAGACATTTTTTAATAATCTGCTAAAATAATTAAAGGCGATGAGTGATAAATAGAATTTCTACTCACCACCATCTCACTAATCACTAACTCACTAATCTCTGTATCTACGCTGCTGCCCTTTTTGTGAAGTTCAGGAGTCCGCCTGCCATTATTATCTCAATCTGCCTTTGTGTAAAGCCGTGCTTCAAAGAGATGTCTTTGCTCTTTGATAGGTTTTTTAAGATAAGCGTGCCGCTTGTTGCAAGGTTATCAAGTCTTAACTCCAGTTCATCGCCCTGCTCTATTCCATCATAGTCTGCTGCATTTGCAAATATTAGCGGCAGTATCCCGAAGTTTATAAGATTATCCTTATGTATCCTTGCAAACGATTTTGCAATTACCGCCTTTATGCCGAGATACATTGGACATAAAGCAGCATGCTCCCTTGAAGACCCCTGTCCATAATTTTCACCGCCAAGAACAAACCCGCCCCCCTGAGCCTTTGCCTTTTCATGAAACTGGGCGTCAATTGCTGAAAAAACAGACTCTGAATACTTCGGCACATTTGAACGGTATTTAAGCCATGTGCCGGCAGGGGTTATATGGTCTGTTGTAATGTTGTCCCCAAGTTTTATCAGCGCCTTGCCTTTAATACTTTCTTCAGGTGTCTGAGCCTTTGGAAGTTCCTTTATGTTCGGACCGCGGAGTATATTGACCTTTGACGGGTCTTTTGCAGGCGGAATAATCATTGAATCATCCACTAAAAATTCCTTTGGCATCTTTACCTTTGGGAATTTGCCAAGTTTTCTGGGGTCTGTTATTACGCCATAAATGCTTGCTGCTGCTGCAACCTCTGGACTGCAAAGATAGACCTGCGCATCCTTTGTGCCGCTCCTTCCTTCAAAGTTCCTGTTAAATGTTCTCAAAGATACGCCCTTTGAGGGGGGAGACTGTCCATTGCCAATACATGGTCCGCATGTTGCCTCAAGGATTCTGGCGCCTGCCTCTATTAGATGTGCAAGACCTTTGTTTAAACTTATCATCTCAAGCACCTGCTTTGAACCGGGGGATATTGTTAAGTTGACATCAGGATGGACTTTATAACCGCCTTTATGGAATATCTCTGCAACTGTCATTAAATCTTTATATGATGAGTTTGTGCAGCTGCCAACACATATCTGGTCAACCCTCATGCCTTCAACATCAGACACCTTGCAGATTGCATCAGGGGAGTGCGGTTTTGCAAGCATCGGCTCCAGTTTAGATAAGTTTATTTTGATCTCCTCGACGTATTTTGCATCTGCATCTGCAACAAGTTCCTTCCAGTCTCCTTCCCTTTTCTGCGCCCTTAAAAATTCCAATGTAACTTCATCGCTTGGGAATATTGATGTTGTAGCGCCAAGTTCAGCGCCCATGTTTGTTATTGTCGCCCTTTCAGGAACGGTCAAATTCTTTACCCCCTCGCCGCCGTATTCAATGACCTTTCCAACGCCCCCCTTAACAGTCAGTTTTCTTAACAGTTCAAGGATTACATCCTTTGCAGAAACCCAAGGTTTTAATTTGCCCTTAAGATTTACGAGGACTACCTTTGGATATGTTAAATTAAATGGTCCCCCGCCCATTGCAACAGCAACATCAAGCCCGCCTGCGCCGATTGCAAGCATTCCAAGCCCGCCGCATGTAGGCGTATGGCTGTCAGAACCAAGCATAGTCTCTCCGGGCACGCCGAACCTCTCAAGGTGAACCTGATGGCATATTCCGTTTCCAGGCCTTGAAAAATATATGCCGTATTTCGCTGCCAGAGTCTGCAAAAACCTGTGGTCATCCGCATTTTCAAAACCGCCGTACTGGAGTGTATTGTGGTCAACATAACTTACAGATAGTTTTGTCTTAACTTTAGGCACGTCCATTGCCTCAAACTGAAGATATGCCATTGTGCCTGTGGCATCCTGAGTCAGGGTCTGGTCAACCCTTATGGCGATCTCTTTGCCAGGAGACATCTCGCCAGACACAAGATGGCTCTCTAATATTTTTTGTGTAATATTTTTATCCATGTGAATTCCTCCTTTTAGAAAGATGATTTGGGGTGTTTAAACTACCAAAAAACCCTCTTGTAAGTCAAATGTAATTTGTGTCCCAAAAATAGACATTGATTTTTGGGGAAACCTGCAAGTTGCCTGTCAGACGAGGCGGCGGATAATTTGGAGCACGTAAGAGGGACACGTAAGAGGGACAGGCTACTTTTTTTGTAAAAAAGGTGCCTGTCCCTTTAGGAGCCCGGTTTGTCCAATAGCGAGGTTTTTAATCGCTATTTTACGATGTGTGCATTTAATAATACCATAATCCTGTCAACCTGTTCAAATATTCTTAGGTTGACAGCATAGAATGTGCTGTGGTATTTGCTAATTATGCACAGGGATTTTATTTTAAATCTGGAGAAAAAAGTTTTTACAGGGCAGGACATATCGTATGAGGAAGGGTGCAGGCTTATCAATCTTTCGGATGATGCCCTGTTTGAGATTATTGCCTCTGCTGAAAGAACCCGAAGGCATTTCAAGGGCATAGAAATAAATCTTTGCTCAATTGTAAATGCAAAGAGCGGTATGTGTCAGGAAGACTGCTCATTCTGCAGCCAATCTGCGTTTTACAATACAGATATACAAACATACCCAATGATTGAGCCAAAAGATATTGTCAATGCAGCAGTAAATGCAGCAAAGAACGGTGCAAGGGAATTTTCTATAGTAACAAGCGGCACCGCTGTTGGCAGTGATGAGGATATAAGCATACTAATTGATGCGATACATGGGATAAAGCAAAAGACTATTCTTGAAAGGTGTGCATCTCTTGGAATAACAAAGAAAGAGGTGCTTTTAAAACTAAAAGAGGCAGGACTTCAGAGTTATCACCACAACCTTGAAACCGCCAGGAGTTTTTTCCCGAATATATGTACAACCCATGACTATGAAGATGATGTAAATGTAATAAAGACAGCAAAAGAACTTGGTTTTTATATCTGCTGCGGCGGGGTCTTTGGGCTTGGAGAAACAAAGGAGCAGAGGGTTGAACTGGCAGTGACATTAAGGGAACTGGGTGTTGATTCCATACCAATAAATTTTTTAAATCCGCGTCCCGGGACGCCGCTTGAAAATGCAAACCACCTGACACCCATAGAGTGCCTGAAGATTATCGCTTTATACAGGTTTATGCTGCCCCAAAAAGATATTGTAATATGCGGAGGAAGACCTGCAAACCTGCGTGATATGCAGTGCCTGATATTCGCAGCAGGTGCAAACGGCATGATGATAGGTAATTATCTGACAACAATGGGGAGGCAAGTGGAAGAAGATTTAAAGATGATTAGAGACCTTGGATTAAAACCCCGTATAAACTAGCCTATCAGCGGCAATGCTGTCCTTTTCAGGAAGTCTATATTTCCAGATACCTCTTTCCATATAAGTTCCTTTTTGTCCGAGAATTTGTTTTTAGCGTGTTCATCCTCTGCATCGTTTAGTATCCTTTCCGAAATGTTGAACTCTCTTGCTGTTTCTGAAAAACTGTCAGGCATTTTGTTTGTGAGAACTGCATCGTTCATTATACCCCATGCGATTGTCCATGCCCTTGCAACATTGCTTAAGTTATAGCCGCCGCCTCCCAATGCAACCCACGGGAGGTTAAACGACCTGAACCTTTTTACCATTGCCTTAAAGCCGTTTGTTGTAAGGTTTAAATGGGTTATCGGGTCTGTCCTGAATGTATCAACTCCAAGTTGTGTGACAAGAATGTCAGGTTTGAACCTTTTGATAAACAGAGGCACAATCTCTTCAAACCCATTTACAAAGACCATGTCATCTGTTTCTGGCGGAAATGGGAGGTTTACAGAATAACCCTTCCCTTTTCCTGTGCCGATTTCATGTGAAAAGCCTGTTCCCGGAAAAAGATATTCCCCATTTTCATGAAGGGATATGGTCATGACCCTGTCTGTATCGTAAAATGCAAACTGGACGCTATCACCGTGATGTGCATCTATGTCAATATATGCAACTCGTTTGCCCCTTTCCAGAAGATATTCTATTGCTATTACAGCATCGTTTAAGTAGCAAAAACCAGACGCCTTATCCTTCATTGCATGATGCAGTCCGCCGCAGATGTTAAATGCAAAATCTGTGTGCCCTGATAAAACCGTTTCCGCAGCCTGAACTGATGCACCTGCAGAATAAAGTGACCAATCATAAACGCCCGTGAATACAGGGTTATCTCCATATCCAAGACCGTGCTGCCATCCGTTTTCAGGTATTACACCGTCATTTGCCTCTTTCAGGACATTGATATAGTCCTTTGTATGGAATAAAAGGACTTCTTCTTCAGAAGCCTTTCTTGCCTCAATAATTTGAGTATCCGGTAAATCCAGCAGTCTATATGCCTTTATGAGTTCATAGGTCAGTTTGAGTCTTGCAGGACGCATTGGGTAACTCCCACCGTAACTGTAACTCCCGAACTCATCTGAATATATAAAGGCAGTTTTCATGCTGTTTAAACTCTAATTTTAAACCTGTAAAAAATCAAGTTAAAATGATATGCTTCCCCCATGCACGAACTGTCAATTGCTGCAAGTCTTATGGATATACTTAAAAAAGAGGTTCTCCGGCATGATATTAAAAAGATAACAAAGATAAGACTCAAGATTGGACAGTTTACAGCAATTGAGCCGTCATCCCTTTCATTCTGTTTCCAGATATTATCTGAAAAGACATTGTTTGAAGGTGCAGATATTGAGATTGATGAGGGTTCAGGGAATGAACTGGACATAGTCTCTCTGGAGGCGGAGTAATTATGTGTCTGGCAATACCGATGAAGATTATTAAAAAGAACGGAGAGACAGGTGTTGCAGAGAAAAACGGTGTAAAGAGGGAGATATTTTTAGACCTTGTGGATGTAAGTGAGGGCGACTATGTCCTTGTGCACGCTGGTATTGCAATAGGTAAGATTGAAGAAGAGGAAATATCAGACAGATGGTAGAGCCAATTTAATATGGAAGTGAGAACAACCTTTCCTGACATACTAAACCTGAAAGACTGGGATTTAATACTCCTAAAGAGATACGCACCGGTTTTTAAAAAGCCTGTAAAGACCTGTTCTCTTTGCAGCCTTGGTCCATGCAGACCATTGAATGAAAATCCCGGTAAATGCGGTATTTCAGAGGACTCATTCAGGGCAAGGTATGCCCTCCTTGATGCAGTTATTGGCGCATCAGCGCATACCTCAAATGCAAGAAGACTCCTGACGGACATGATAAATAAGTATGGCGGAACAAGGGGCATTAATATGGGTGATGTGTCAGCAATAAACACGCCTTTGACAACCCTTATCTGCGGCATTGAGCCTGCTGTGCTTTCTGACATGGAAGATATTATCTCGTACATTGAAAGGCAGTTGACGCACCTTTTATCCAGTGTTAGTTTCGGCAGTGAGGCGGACAAGGATGATTTTGTAAGCAAGACCCTCCATGCAGGCATGCTTGATAACCTTGCAGCAGAGGTGACAGATATTATCCAGATAAGTTCCATGAATATGCCAAAGGGGAGTTCAGCAGATATTATAAATTTCGGTATAGCAGAAGTAGATACCAGTAAATTTGTAGTTCTTATTATAGGGCATAATTCTGTTGTGAGCCACAATATTTTGCACATGCTGGAAGAGAAAAAAACAGCAAATAGTTTTGAGATATGCGGTCTTTGCTGCAGTGCAATAGATGGTTCAAGGCACTCACACGGGCATGGTTTTAAAATCATAGGCAGCCAGTCAATGCAGTTGGAGTTTATTAAAACAGGGATTGCTGATGTTGTTGTCCTTGATACACAGTGCATAAGGGCTGATATTGTTGAAGAAGCGGTTAAGTCAGGCAGCATTATCATAGCAACAGCAGAGGAAACTGTTATGGGGTTAGATGATATTTCGGGTTTTCCACTTGAGAGTATCACCCGTACCCTCATTGAAACCAGAAGCGGGTTTATAGGAGACAAAAACAAGGCAGCAGAGGCAGTAATAAAGATAGGGGCATCCCGCTCAGCGGGGTCAGGGGGCAAGGGGCAAAAGGGGCAAGAAACATGGCAAATGCCTGTTGGCAGGGGGGCAATAAGAGATGGTGAAATAAGAAGTGTAGCACCGTCTGTTATAATGGGTGAGATACCAGGAATTGTCGGGATATTCGGATGTCCTGAAGAAGAAGGAGGGCAGAGGGCAAAAAATGAACTTGAGACCAGAGACTTGAGACCAGAGACTAGAGGATTTGTCTTTCAGCCTGGAGTCCGGGGTCTGAAGTCTGGCATTACTCACAATATGGCAGATGAATTTCTTAAAAGGGGTTATATTGTTTCTACAGGTGGATGTGCATCTATTGATGCTGCAAGGGGCGGCATATTCAAAAAGACCTCTGATATATTCGACGGCGGGAATATTACCAACCTCGGTTCATGTGTTTCAATATCACATCTTATTGGTGCATGTATTAAGATAACAAAGATTATGTCTCATCGTGAAATAAACGGCAACTACGAGGAGATTGCTGACTATATAATAAACAAGGTCGGCGCTGTCATTATCCTCTGGGGGGCATTTACGCAAAAGGCATTTGCCACAGCAGTCGGCGCGGCAAGGCTGGGCATACCTGTTATATTTGGTCCTCGCGGGAGATACTATGGACTCCATCTGGTAAAAAGTGAACAGGAGACATCAGTAATAGACGCAAGGACAGGAAATGAGGTTAAAACACATGTATTACCCGAATGCCTTTTGTATTCTGTCCAGAACTTTGAAGAGGCATTATATACAGCAGCAAAACTTACAATGAGGCACAATGATACTCCATCCGGCAGACGAACTAAACTCAAAAATTATATAGAACTTTATAAGGGTGCCCCCGTTAAGCGGGGTGCAAAAGATACCCTGCCAGAAGACATCCATTTTTATGTCAGGACAAACTACGATATACCCGAAGGCATGGGAGATGAAATCAATCCCATCCTTGAGCAGAACAACTGGCAGTTGTCCTCTATACCTGACCCGACATTTTTGAAGAGGATAGTGAGGCTTGAAAAAGGTGCTTACAGCAAACCGTTACAGGGATAAAACTGTTATTAAAGACCTCGCATTAGCGATAGGAGATGAATCACCTGCCCGCCCTTTAAAGATAATGCATGTCTGCGGCACCCATGAAAACACAATAAGCAGATACGGACTCAGGGAACTCCTGCCTGAAGATGTTGAAGTCATAGCAGGACCCGGATGTCCTGTCTGTGTATGCCCTGAGACTGATATAAGCCGTGCCATTAAACTGGCTTTAGAGCATAGTGCAATTGTTGCAGCATTCGGCGATATGATGCGGGTGCCCACGGCAAAGGGGAGCCTCGCTGATGCAAAGGCAGATGGCGCTGATATAAGGGCTGTGTATAGTCCATTTGACTCACTAAAGATTGCATATAATAACCCTGAAAAAGAGGTCGTATTATTTGCAGTTGGTTTTGAGACAACTGCGTGCGGTGTTGCAGCACTTGTTCAGAGAGGACTGCCTCCTAATTTAAGCATTCTGACATCCCATAGACTTATCCCGCCTGTAATGGAATTTCTTTTAGGTATCGGAGACCTTCATATAGATGGTTTTCTTATACCCGGTCATGTAACAACTGTAATGGGTTTGAAAGAGTATTATATCTTTCCTGAGGCATACAGGATGCCGGTTGTGACAGCAGGTTTTGAGCCAGCGGATGTATTGACAGGGGTCCTGAAGATATTGAGACAAATAAACAATGGGGTGCCGCTTTGCGAAAATGCGTATGAACGGGCTGTTGCACCTGAAGGGAATAAAAAGGCACAAAAGGTTATCGGAGATGTATTTGATATTGTTCCTGCTTACTGGCGCGGTATAGGCAGGATACCCCGTTCGGGGCTTAAACTGAAAGATAGGTTTTCAGAACATGATGCCTTCAGGAAGTTTTTCCCGGAGAATATGCACGAAATTCCCCGACCGCTGGACATAAACCCTGACTGCTCATGCCATCTGGTAATGATAGGGAAGATCAATCCGACAGGGTGTCCGATATTCGGTAAGGGGTGCCGCCCTGACAGACCGTACGGACCGTGCATGGTTTCAATGGACGGGACATGCAGGATAATGGCACATGGTTTTGAAAACACCGTAAAAAACACTTGATAAATTTTTCTTATTTGGTATTGTTTTTATACACAGCGTCAGGACAAGGCAGATCAAGGCGCGACGAGGGTGAGACGTAGTTTTTACGCTACGTCGCAGCGACGAGCCGAGGAGCCGGGGCACCCACACGAAGTGTGGGTCGGGTATGCACAGTTATGACGCTCTGCATAAAAATATATCAGGAGATCAACTTGGATAACCCTAATAATATCGTAAGTGAAGTCATAAATAGTTTTACAAGCCGCCTTTCTCATGACGAGGCATTAAGCCTTGCTGTCCAGAGGCTGATGGATTACTGCAAGTATAATACATGTGCTATTATCACTGTTGACAGAAAGGGGTGTCCGATTATAAGGATTGCAAGGGGTCTCAGCAACGATTACATAAAATCATTTTATGCAGGGTGCGATACAGACATAATGAACGATATCATGAAGACAGGCAAAGAGGTTTTAATAACAAAATCGCATCCCATGTTCAACAAAAGCGGTTACAGGTTTGAGCATGACTATAAAGTCCTTTTTGCTGTGCCGCTCTCAATCCACGGCAAGACAATCGGCATAATGTATATGGATACGAACAGCGATGCACTCTTTTCAAAAGAGGAGATGAAGATATTTACCGACATAGCAAACCTCTGCACCCTTATTATTGACAATAAAGTGAATCTGGAGGAACTCCATATACTGGACAATATGACAGGCACATACACCTACAATTATTTTTATGAGGAACTCCGCAAGGAAATGAAGAGGGCATCAAGGTCTAATCGGCCTCTTGCCATCCTGATTGCATCAATCGGGCATATAAAAGAGTATAATTCTGTTTACGGACATCTTGCCGGTGATGCGGCGATAAAGGCAATCTCAGAGATTGTCAGGTCAAGTTTGAGAGATACGGATACTGCAAGCCGTTATGCTGCAAGGTTCGCAGTCCTTTTCCCTGACACGGGTTCTGATGGTGCGAAAAAGGTCGCTGAAAGGATATGCAGCGACCTGAATGAGTCATCTGTATTTAAAGATAAGCAGCCCTCGCTTACTCTGCGGATAGGCATTGCATCATTCCCGGAAAACGGCGAGGACGAGGATACACTTGTGAGCACTGCAGAAAAGAACCTCTTTGAGTCAAAGAGGAAAGGCGGAACCAGTATAACAGCATAACATCTACCCCAATACTAAAACTATTCTTATCGGGTCTTATCATCAACAACCTTTTTCAATTCCATTTCTATATCATTTCTTCCTGCAAAACCCATAAAGATATGTCTGACTATACCTTTTTTATCTATTATAAAAAGCCACGGCTCTCCTATCACACCATATATTTCGCCTAATTTCACAGCCTCATCTTCAGGCCCCCAGAATTTGGATGCCCGATGGGTCTTTAATATGGCAGCTACATCTTTGCTGTACTGGGGTAGCAGATTTCTTATATTGCCCCATACCTTCTCGCAGTAGATACAGTGGTCTATATTGCCGAACATAAGGAGTATCACCTTTCCTTGTTCATGCGCCTTTTTAAGGTCAGCGGTTTCTAAAGGCGCTTTATCACCAACCTCTACCCTTGGTTTACCCTCGGGCATCCCCCTTAAACCTGCGTAGGAATGGAAAGGAAATAATATTAAAATAAGTATTACTAACAAATACCTCCTCATGGTCTATCTCCTTTTTTAGATATACTCAGTATAATTATTGGGACATCTGCTACACCCTGCCCCACATGAGATTCATGGGCATTATGAGATGAGTCTTGGGTTGGTTCTTCCTTTGACAGCCCCTCTCTAAAACCCTGTGGTATGGTAATACTATGATAGAATAAGAATTTACCAGTTCTCTTTGCAGTTACAACCATGTCATACCTTTTACCCGGAAAAATAGTTAATATTCGTTCCTTCTTATGTTTAGGAACAGGATAGCCATCCTCATGTGTAATGATAAACCCATCAGGATACCTGACCTTGTGCGGGAGATGCCCGATATTGGCAAGTCTTATTTTAATCTTTTCACCTGCCATTGCCTGAATCATAATCGGGTTATCCCCTTTAACAACCCTGTCATTTATGGTTGTAATATCATTGTCCATTATTGACATGGGATGCCCTGCCTCATGGTGT
>Ga0154468_126_pt3 | contig 40718 bp, 37 predicted proteins | sample RifGroC2_FD_115947 | JGI IMG/M metagenome (GOLD analysis project Ga0154468, IMG submission 115947) | Deltaproteobacteria bacterium GWC2_42_11 | reverse complement strand
AGGCTCCTACATGCAGTGTGTGCCACAACAGCCTTATAGTCGGCACTGATGGCGAAGTAATAGCAAACAGGACACATGACTTCGGCTCAAGGCTTTGGGTAAGGATATTTGGGCTTATCTATACACATCCCCAGCCGAAGAGCGGCAAGACATATTTGATAAAGAACAAAGACGGTCAGTCCATACCGACAACCTTTGCAGGAGAACCTGCTTCGGAATATCTTATTGATAAAACGCAGCAAGTCAGACGGCAGAATGAGATGAAGAAAGTCTGCCAGTCGTGCCACTCTAAAGACTTGGCAGATAAACATTTTGCCAAACTGGATGCGGCTATTTTAGAGACAGACAGGATGACGCAGGCCGCTACACAGTTGGTGCAAAAGGCATGGGATGCAGGGCTTGCTGACAGGACAAACCCGTTTGATGAAGAGATTGAGCAGAAATGGATAAAGCAGTGGCTCTTCTATGCAAATTCAATAAGGTTCGGCACAGCAATGATAAGTTATGACTATACTACATTTGAAAAGGGATGGTGGGACTCAACAACAAACCTTCAGGAAATGCATGAATGGCTGATGAAGAGGATGAAGTAGAGACGGTATTTATTATGGCAACTGTAAAGATAAACGGAAAAGAGATAACTGTAGAGGACGGCACGCTTATCTTAGATGCTGCAAGGCAGGCAGGGTTTGAGATACCCACATTCTGCTATCAGGCAAGGCTTTCAGGGCTTGGCTCGTGCAGGATGTGCCTTGTTGAAATAGCAGGGCAGAAAAAACTCCAGCCTTCATGTGTAACGCCTGTGCTTCACGGCATGGATGTGTTTACTGAAAATGAGACTGTAAAATCAGCAAGGGCATCCATGCTTGAATTTTTACTTGCAAACCATCCGCTTGACTGTCCTACCTGCGATAAAGGCGGTGAGTGCGAACTACAGAACTTTGTATTCAAATCCGGTCCGAGACAAAGCGGGTTCAGTGAATGGAAACGGAGATTCCATGATAAAGACAAGATATTAAGCCCTGTTATTGTAAAAAACCATAACAGGTGTATCCACTGCGAAAGGTGCGTCAGGATATGCGACGAGGTGGTCGGCGCAAAGGCGCTCGGCGGTATAGGCAGAGGTGTGATGATACAGTCAACAGGTTTTATGGATGACAGACTTGACTGCGACCACTGCGGCAATTGCATAGAGGTTTGTCCGGTTGGTTCATTTATGAGTTTGCCTTACAGGTATAAGGCAAGACCATGGGATTTAAAAGAGGTTGATACAGTATGTCCGTATTGTGCAACTGGCTGTCAGATTACAATCGGCATTAGAAATGGTGAAGTTGTAAGGGTGAAAAGCAGGATAAATACAGGTATAAACAAAGAGACACTATGTGCGAGAGGCAGGTTCGGTTATCATTTTATCCAGAGCCGGGACAGGATTACAAAACCGATGGTGAAAAAGGATGGGAAACTTGCAGAGTGCTCATGGGATGAGGCATTGTCTGTCATAAAGCAGATGTTTGGAAGCGGCAGGAGAACAGCAGGTATTGCGTCAGCAAGATATACAAATGAAGAATTATTCGTATTCCAAAAACTTGTTAGAGAGGTATTTAAGACAAATAATATTGATTTAGATTCCAGATTTGCAAATAAATGGGTAACATCTGCGATGATTGATGCATGCAGCCTTGCAGCCGGTGGTATTCCAATATTTGATGCCTTAAAGGCAGATTTAATATTTATCATTGGTTCGGCAGTATCTGATGAAAACCCTGTAACAGATTATTTAATAAGAACGGCTGCTTCGGATAGAAGAAAGACCTTGATAATTGCACACCCAAGAAGGATGAAACTTGATAGTTCATCTGCAATCTCTTTGAGATATAAACCGGGGACAGAGGGAGAGGTTATAAAAGGCATTGCTGATTTTATTGAAAATGGTGGGGAATCAACCAGTGATATAAATGCTGCAGCAGCAAGATTTAAAAATGCATCAAATATAACAATGTTTTTAGGTGCGGAAATTTTAAGGCTTGCTAATGGAGTTGATGTGCTGACAGGTATTGCTGCACTAAAGGCATTATTGAAAAGGTCGGGCAAGAATATAAAATGCCTCCCCTTATTTGACAGGTGCAACCAGCGCGGTGCAAGGGCTATGGGCATACATCCTTTATTTCTGCCGGGACTTAAAAAGGTTAAAGAAGACGGAATGGACTGTGGAGAAATGCTTGATGCAGCCAAAAAAGGTGAGATTGATAGTCTCTATGTGCTTGGAGAAGATATTGTTTCAATGCATCCTGACGCAAGATTTGCAAGAGAGGCATTATCAAATATAAAATTTAAAGTTGTTCAAGACACATTCTTAACAGAGACAGCAAAGATAGCGGATGTTATTCTTCCGGGTGCAAGTTATGCTGAAAAGGACGGAACATTTACAAATCAAGAGGGAAGGGTTCAGAGGCTTAGAAAGGTTATTTCTCCTGTTGGAGATTCAAAAGACGATTTGGATATTTTATGCAGTATCGGCGGTTTTGCATACAAATCTGCAAGAGAGGTATTTGAAAAGATTAAAAAAGAGGTGGCAGGCTATAAAGATATATCTTTTGAAGAACTGGATGGAAATGGGGCGATAGTCACGGGTCACGGGAGACAGTCCCTCTCTTTAAAAGGGACTGTCCCCTTGCTCTCTGGGTCAGATAACAGTGGTCAGCAGTCAATAAAAGAGGATAAAGAATACCCGTTCCTTTTGATAACAGGCAATCATCTTTTCCATTCAGGAAGATTGTCGCAGAGGGCTGATATCCTTATGCAGTTGCTGCCTGAACCTTTTGTTGAGATAAGCGAAGATGATGCAAGAGAATCGGGTATCGTTGATGGTGAAAAGGTTGTTGTAAAAGGGAATGGGTATGAGGCAGCCATGAAACTTCGGATTGCAAAAGGCTCGCAGAAAGGTGTTGCCTTCGTTCCTGAAAATTTTGACAGTGTTTCTGTAAACATGTTTTATAAAAAGGGTGAAGGGATACCAAGGGTGAAGATAGTAAAACTGCCGTGATGCGTGAGCGTGATGCGTGCAAAATTGGTTTTCGTATAACGCGTAACGCACACGTATAACGGTATTAACATGGAGGTGCATTATGGTTGACCCAAAGACTTTGAGAGATATGACATTTTTTGGTGATTTGACTGAAGATGAATTGAAGGCACTATCGCCTATAGTAGGTAAAAAAAACTTCAAGGTTGGAGATGTGATATTCAGGGAGAATGAGGAAGGTCCATTCCTGTATGTAATTAAAAAAGGCGAGGTAAAGGTCTGTAAGACAACCCCGGAAGGGGAATCCCTTACCCTGACATTAATGAAGGACGGGGATATATTCGGCGAGATGTCGTTTCTGGATGGGAGGCCCCATTCTGCGACGATAATAGCAATTTCTGATACAGAGGCATATACAATAGCAAAGGCAGACTTTGAAAACATGGTGGATAAACAGCCCAGAATGGTTTACAGGCTGATGAGGCAGATAGTCTTTAATATCCATGCAATAGTCCGCGGCATGAATACAAGGTATATGGAAATGGTGAATTATATGTGGGGGAGGAGAAGGTAGAAAATACCGTGATGCGTGTACGTGATGCGTTATACGCAAGGAGATTTTTCACGCATCACGTATAACGCTCACGTATAACGGAACTATGGACATAAACACACTCATAGAAGTCGCCCTGATAACAGTCAAGGTTATCCTTGTGAGCAGCATACTCTTTGCCCTGCCAATCCCTTTGACATGGATTGAGAGAAAGGTTGCAGGACATATACAACTACGGCTTGGACCTTTCAGGGTGGGCTGGCACGGTATTTTGCAGCCTATTGCTGACATGATAAAACTTATGTTCAAGGAAGACATTATCCCTGACAAAGCAGACAAATGGCTGTTCAAACTGGCGCCGATTATCTCGCTTGTGCCGATATTCCTGACATTTGCTACTGTGCCTGTTGGTGACAAGATTACAGTTTTAGGCAGAGAGATAACACTTTATATATCAGATATGAATGTCGGGATATTGTATATACTTGCGGTTGCAGGCATAGGTGTGTACGGGCTTATATTCGGAGGCTGGGCATCTAACAGCAAATATGCACTCCTCGGCAGTATGCGGTCATCTGCCCAGATGATAAGTTATGAACTTGCCTTAAGTTTTGCAGCAATCGGCGTTGTGATGGTTTCAAACTCTTTAAGCCTTGTTGATATAGTCAATTCACAGAAGGTATCCACATGGAATATATGCTATCAGCCGCTGGGGTTCATAATATTCATCATTGCAGGTCTGGCAGAGATAAACAGGATTCCATTTGACCTTTCAGAGGATGAAGGCACGTTAGCCGCAGGCTATCATGTAGAATACAGTTCAATGCGTTTTTCATTCTTTATGCTCGCTGAATATGTTGCAATGGTATTGATGTCTGTACTGGCAGTTATCCTGTTTTTTGGCGGGTGGAGCGGGCATGCGATACTTCCCCCTATTGTCTGGTTCCTCATAAAGGTTTCAGCGTTTATATATTTTTTCATGTGGGTGAGGTTCACATTCCCGAGATACCGTTATGACCAGTTGATGACAATAGGATGGAAGATATTGCTGCCGCTTTCGCTTGTAAATATCTTAATTACAGGGTTGTTTGTAATATGAGTGCAAATTCAGGGATAGTTGACATTTTGAAAAAGGTCTTCTTCATTGACCTCATCAAAGGTCTTTCTCTGACCTTTAAATACAATGTGTCAAAGACCATTACAATCAGGTATCCTGACGAAGAGAAATGGATTCCATACCAGAGATTCAGGGGGCTTCATACTCTAAACAGGGATTCACAGGGGAGAGAACTTTGCGTTGCATGTGAACTTTGTAGTAAGGCATGTCCTACAAAATGCATAACCGTTATACCGATGGAAGATAATACAGGCATAGGTATTACTGACAGGGTTGCACAGGTATATGAAATAAATCTTGTGAGATGCATGTTCTGCGGATTATGTGAAGATGCCTGTCCTACAACAGCAGTAAGGATGGGAAGGGAATATGAACTTGCATGTTTTTCTCTGGACTGCGCCAAGGCAGATAAACATAGGCTCCTGGCGCCGATAGAGATACCTGCTGAGTTTGAAGGTGGTTATGTGGTAAAGGCAAAACTCGAAAGAAACAAGGAAGGAATCAGGGTTAGACCTGATTTGACAAAAAAGAAGAGGTGGTGGTAGTGTTCACGCTGAAAATTGCCCATCTGCTGTGTTGTCGCTTCGGCTTCTGCGCTCAACATACTCAAAAGTATGCCTCGCTTGAAGCCTTGCTCCGCCTTGCATCTGGGCAATTTTTGAGCATGAACCATAAAAGAAACTGGCACTTGTAACAACTATGGAACTAATCTTTTTCTACATATTTGCAATAGTTGCTCTAGCATCTGCAATAGCGGTTATCTCTATTAGAAACCCTGTGCACAGCGCCATATTCCTGATGGTCTGCTTTCTGCAGGTGGCAGCGCTTTTTGTGCTGCTGCGGTCGCCGTTTCTTGCTGCTGTGCAGATATTCGTATATGTAGGCGCTGTCATGGTCCTGTTCCTTTTCGCAGTGCTGATATTGGATCTGGGGAGGGAAAGGTTTGGAGAGTATCTCCATCACCAGAGCCCTATAGCAATTATTGTTGTAGTAGGGCTTATATTTGTGATTGGACTTGGACTTGCAAGAGGTAAACTTGATGCGCCTCTCGGCAAATATACTGAGGCAGAACTTGTTAAAAATATAGAGGTTACAGGAGAACTGCTTTATACAAAATATGTATTTCCGTTTGAGGTTATATCCCTGCTCTTGTTAGTAGCAATGGTAGGCGCAATAGTTTTGGTTATGAAGGAGAGGAAATAAAACACTAAAAAAGTTTGCAGTTGCCAGTTTGCAGTGTGCACAACTGCCGATTGCCAACTGCCAACTGTATTTTTATGATTACTTTATCCCATTATCTAATATTAAGTTTGATACTGTTCTCCATCGGCATTGCAGGTGTGCTGCTTCGCAGGAACATAATAATCGTATTGATGTCGCTTGAGTTAATGTTTAACTCAATAAATATAAGCCTTGCTGCATTTTCGCATTTCCTTCAGTCAATGACAGGGAGGATATTTGTTGTATTCACAATAACTGTTGCTGCAGCAGAGGTCGCTGTAGGGCTTGCGATACTTGTTGCAGTCTATAGGCAGCGTAAGACAGTTTATATTGAAGAACTTGATGAGATGAAACACTAGGAGTTTAAAATGGTAAGTTGGCTAATACTATTCATACCTTTAATAGCAGCAGTCCTTATCACCTTTGTTACTAGGAAGCAGAAGGACTTGAGTTCCTATGTCTCAATAGGCGCTGTTGTCCTCTGCTTTATATTGTCCATAGACCCAATTCTGACACTGCTCAAAGACCCGCACATGAAACCTGTTGAACAGGGTTTTTCATGGATAAACATTCCGGGACTTCATGTTGAGATAGGGACGCTCCTTGACCCGCTCAGCATCCTGATGCTCTTTGTCGTTACATTTGTCGGTTCGCTCATACACATATATTCAAGGGGATATATGCACGGTGAGCATGGCTATTCAAGGTTCTTTGCGTGTATGTCCCTGTTTATATTCTCGATGCTCGGTATAGTGCTTGCAAACAACTTCATACAGATATATATATTCTGGGAACTTGTTGGTCTGTCATCATATCTCCTGATAGGATACTATTTTGAAAAGCCGTCTGCATCTGATGCTGCAAAAAAGGCATTCCTTGTAAACAGGGTTGGGGACTTCGGCTTCATTCTCGGAATATTTGTTCTGTTTCAGGCAACAGGCACATTTAATTTTATAGAGATAAACCACATACTGGAAAAGGGCGGAATACCTGAATCAACAATTTATATTGCCGCTCTCCTTATATTCTGCGGCGCTATTGGCAAGTCTGCACAGTTTCCTCTCCATGTATGGCTGCCTGATGCAATGGAAGGTCCTACGCCTGTTTCAGCGCTGATTCATGCTGCAACAATGGTTGCTGCAGGTGTTTATCTTTTGGCAAGGACATCACTCCTTTACCATTTTTCACCTGATGCAATGGAAGTGGTTGCATACATAGGCGGGTTTACAGCCCTCCTTGCTGCGGTTATTGCAGTGGCGCAAAACGACATAAAGCGGGTCATTGCATATTCCACACTCTCGTCACTTGGTTACATGGTTATGGCAATGGGTGTGGGCGGCATGACAGCAGGCATGTTCTATCTTACAACCCACGCATTCTTCAAGGCACTTCTCTTCCTTGCAGCAGGAAGTGTGATTCATGCACTTCACACGCAGGATATATGGGAGATGGGGGATGTATTTAAGAAACTCAAGACAACAGGTACTACATTCATACTCGGCTCGCTTGCAATGGCAGGCGTATTTCCGTTCAGCGGGTTCTGGAGCAAGGATGAAATACTTACGATAGCATTTACATCACACCACTATTTCCTTTTTACAATAGGCATACTGGTTGCCTTTGTGTCAGCATTCTTTATGACAAGGCTTGTATTTGTAACATTTTTTGGTAAAGGAAGATATCATGGACATCCTCATGAGTCTCCGTCTGTAATGACAGTGCCGTTAGTCATACTTGCCTTTTTTGCAGTTGTTGCTGGTTTTGCAGGGATGCCGTGGATTGAACCGAACTTTGGTTCATACATTGCAGGACCATTACATGGCGGGCATGGGGAACATGGCTTTAATCTTTTTGTTGCAGGGCTTTCAACAGCAGTTGTTATTGCAGGTATTGCACTTGGATATATTGTTTACTGCAAAGAATTAAAGAGCGACCCGCTTGCAAAGAACGTATTGTATAATCTTGCACACAATAAATTTTATTTTGATGAATTTTATGACAATATCATTGTGGCGAAGGTTTATAACGGTATAGGCAGGATATGCAATTTTGCAGAGGTTAATTTTATAATAATTTTCTTTGTAAACGGATTTGCATATCTTACAAGAGAAACAGGCAAGGTTTTAAGACTTACAACAACAGGTAAACTTCAGCACTATGCCCTTGTAATGGTTGCAGGCGTTGTGGTGCTGGTTTTGTTCTTTGGGGTGCTATAAAAGGGAGTTTACGCTGAAAAATGCCTATCTACTGCGTTGTCGCTGCGGCTTTTTCGCTCAACATACTAAAAAGTATGCCTCGCTTGAAGCCTTGCTCCGCCTTGCATCTGGGCAATTTTTGAGCGTAAACTTATAACAGAATGATCTTTTACTGATTACTGTTTAATACGGAGGTTTAATGGAAGGTCTTCCAATCCTATCAATAATAATGCTTTCGCCGCTTGCAGCATGTATTGTCCTCATGTTCGTTAAAGAGGAATCTATTAAGTTGATAAGGGGCATTGCTGTTTCTGCTACATCAATATCACTTATGTTTGCCCTTTACATCCTCTTTGCATACGATAAAGCAAAGGGAGGCTATCAGTTTGTTGAAAAGATAGAATGGGTAAAGTCTTTAGGGATTTCATACCATCTTGGTGTTGACGGCATAAGCGTTGCTATGGTTGTGCTTACATCCTTTGTTATATTTACAGGTGTGTTCGTTTCATGGGTAGGCATAAAGCACAGGATAAAGGAGCATTATATATTTCTCCTTCTCCTTGTAAGCGGTGTGTTTGGCGTATTCACATCTCTTGACCTCGTATTCTTCTATCTCTTCTATGAACTTGCTGTTATCCCGATGTATCCGCTCATAGGAATATGGGGGAGCGCAAACAGGGAATATGCAACAATGAAACTGACATTGTATTTAAGTTTCGGCGCTGTGTTTGCACTCCTCGGCATTCTCTCAATTTATTTTACAGCAGGGCAGATGACAGGGCAATATACATTTGATATGACCCAGATTGGAAAACTCAGTTTCGAAGCCAACTATCAGAAATGGGTATTCCTGCCGATGCTGTTTGGCTTCGGTGTCCTTGTCCCACTTGCACCGTTCCATTCATGGTCGCCCATAGGTCATGCAGCAGCCCCGTCTGCTGTAAGCATGCTTCATGCAGGGGTTCTGATGAAACTCGGCGCTTACGGTATAATAAGGATAGCGATGGGGCTTCTTCCTGAGGGTGCACAGTTCTGGATGCCTGTTGTGGCAGTACTCTGCCTTATAAATATATTCTACGGCGGTGTGGTGGCAATGACCAGGAAGGATATGAAGTTTATGATAGGTTATTCCTCTTCAAGCCATATGGGTTATGTCCTTTTAGGCATGGCAACACTTAATTACATCGGCATGAATGGCGCTGTCCTGCTTATGTTTGCCCACGGTATAATGACAGCGCTCGCATTCGCCTTAATAGGGTATGTCTATGACCAGGCTCATACACGTATGGCATACGATTTTTCAGGGTTGGCACACAAGATGCCTTTTATCGCTGTAGCGTTTGCTGTGATGGGGTTTGCATCCTCAGGGCTTCCGGGCCTTGCAAACTTTGTCTCTGAACTCATGATATTCATCGGTGCATTCAGGACATATCCATTTCAGACAGTTATTGCTGTATTCGGGATCATAATAACCGCAACATATATGTTAAGGGCTTTGAGGAATGTCTTCTTCTGCCAGTCTATGCCAGAGTGGGAGCATCTGAAGGATGCAACGACATTTGTCGAGAGGTTCCCTTATATTGTGCTGATAGCAGTACTTTTCATAGTCGGCTTTTATCCGGCAATACTTATAGATGTGATAAATACAGGGGTTGTACCCCTTGTTGATAAAATAAACGGTGTAAGCACGATAGCAAAGGCAGGCATGTGATATGGATGTGAACATCAAATTATTTTTACCTGAAATATTTATAACACTCTTTGCATTTGTAATCATAGGCATAGACCTTGTTATGCCAAAAGGCAGCGAGAGAAAACACCTTGCAAGACTTGGCATAATAGGCTCTCTTGCTGCAATAAATGTGCTTATAATAAATTCAGGTGTTACAGGCACAACATTATTTGGACTCTTTATACAAGACGGTGTTTCTATATTCTTTAAGGTGCTTTTCCTGTTGACAGGCATAGTTATACTCTACATGGCGATGTTATATGAAGAAAAGGTAAAAAACTTTAAGGGGGAATTTTATGCCCTTATCCTCTTTGCAGTTCTTGCGATGATGTTCATGGCATCATCAAATGACTTCATCAGCCTTTATGTGTCGCTCGAATTCCTCGCTGTTACACTCTATATACTCGCATGCTATACAAAGGAGGAATCAGCCTCTGTCGAGGCAGGTTTAAAATACCTTATCACCGGCGCCCTTGCATCAGGTTTTTTGCTGTACGGGATAACATACCTCTATGGTGCAACCGGCTCTACAGAATTTACCAGCATATCAAGGATATTGACAGGCAAGGAAATGAGCGGTTTCCTGGCAATAGGGCTTATCCTTGTTGTTACAGGTCTTACATTCAAGATAGCATCAATACCGTTCCATGTATGGGCGCCTGATGTCTATCAGGGCGCACCCACGCCTGTAACCGCCTTACTTGCAGCAGGTTCAAAGGCAGCAGGCTTTGTAATACTTATGAGGGTGATGTTCACGGCACTCGGCAGTATAAAGCCGCAGTGGGTGTTATTCATATCTGTCATCTCAGCCTCAACACTTTTACTTGGCAACCTTGCTGCAATGCCGCAGAAGAATATAAAGAGGATGCTTGCCTATGCAGGTATTGGTTCAGCAGGTTATCTCCTGATGGGTATTGCCGCAGGTTCTGTCCTGGGCAGCGGCTCTGTAATGTTCTATCTCCTTGCATACCTTTTTGCAATATCAGGCACATTTCTGGCGATTGTTATATTTTACAATAGTGAAGGCAGTGACAGCATAGATGCATATGCAGGGTTAAGCAGACGTTCACCGCTCCTTGCAGCAACACTTTTTATAGGTCTTTTGTCCCTTGCAGGCGTGCCTCCGCTCGGCGGTTTTATAGCAAAACTATATCTTATCGCTGCAGTTGTTAAAGAAGGACTTATGTGGCTTGCAGTTGTCGGCGTTCTGATGGCGATTGCTGCAATGTACTATTTCCTGCTTGTAATAAAGAGGGTATATCTTTTACCGCCTAAGGTCAATTTGCCTATAAAGATAGGCACCGTTGATACTGCGCTTTTATACAGCATAAATATTGCAACACTTATTCTTGGCATATATCCGGGACCATTTACAGACTGGGTTATGGAGATAGCAAAGGTTCTGTTCAGAGGGAACTAATCATGGCAGGTAAGCACCATCACAAAGTAGAAGGTGAAGGTATTATCAACGGCAAGATGATTGTCGGTGAGGTTGTTGAGGCTAACCAGAAAGCAGAAGATGTGTTTAAGAAACATCTCGGGGAATACTGCCTGTCCATACCTGGTTCAAGGACAGAATCAATAGAATTCCTTGCTGCAATGCATGATTGTCATGAAGAACCTCTTCTGGAAGAACTGAACAGGGTATGCAAGAAGGCACCACCCAAGATGGGGCATTTTTAAATAAAGCGAAAAGTGTAAAACTAATGTACCTTTGTTTTTCATTTTTCGTTTTAAGTTTTTCGCTCCCCTTGCAGCAAACAAATCTGGAATAAGACCGGGATTATGGCAAAAGGCATAAAATTATTCAGGATACTTGGCATACAGATTTCGCTGGATATTACATGGTTTGTCATATTCAGCCTTGTTGTGTGGAGTCTTGCAGTGGGGTATTTCCCTATGCACTATCCTGGACAGGGCAGGATGGTTTACATTATATTGGGCATAGTCTCGTCTGTCCTGCTCTTTGTCTCTGTCCTCTTCCATGAACTCAGCCATTCATATGTTGCAAACAGGCTCGGGCTTGATATAAGAGAAATTACACTTTTTATATTTGGCGGTGTCGCCAGACTCACACGGGAGCCTGACGACCCTGCTGTAGAATTCAAGGTTGCCATTGCAGGACCCATTTCCAGCATATTCCTTGCAGCGCTGTTCTGGCTTTTAAAAAATATTATTGAGTCAGTATTTACAGCGCCGTTTATAACCGCAGTGCTTGATTATCTTGTTCTGATAAACATAGTCCTTGTGGTATTTAACCTTATCCCTGGTTTCCCGCTGGACGGAGGAAGGGTATTGAGGGCTTTGTGGTGGTGGAAGACAAATGATATAAGAAAGGCAACTGCATTGACAAGCAGCATTGGTAAAGGCTTTGCAATGCTGTTGATATTTTTCGGCATAGTGCAGATACTGTTTGCTGCAAACTTTCTTGGCGGCATGTGGTCTGTATTTATAGGTCTCTTTCTGCATCAGGCAGCAGAAAGCGGTTACCAGCAGGTGCTGCTGAAGAATGTGTTGTCAGGCGTGGAGGTTAATGATGCCATGACAAGAAATGTTATAATTGTGAGGTATGACTATACCATTGAAAAAGTGGTGGATGACTTCTTTTTTGTTCATCACTTTATAGGTTTCCCTGTTGTATCAGACGGGCAGGTAGTCGGCATGCTTACTCTTAATGATGTAAGGAATGTCCCGAAAGAAAAATGGGGGAATACGCTCGTGAGGGATGTTATGGACAGTAATATGAATGAGATGATAGTAGGGGTGGGTGACAGTGTGATGGATGTACTGACAAAGATGATAAACCTCGGGAGAGGGAGACTGATTGCAATGGATGGTGACAGACTCGCAGGCATAATCACACGGCGGGATATTATGAAACTTATGGAATTCAGGACCGACCTCGGGATTTAACTGCCCTGTATTAGAATTTTAATATCATTCTTAAGAGCATCTGGAGGATTATAAAGACCATATCCTTTGCAAGTTCTTTCCTGTCCATCTCCTCCGCACCGAGCGCTGCCTCTTCGTATGAATCTAAAGTTATCTTTGCGGACAGGACATTACCCATGTTCTGGAGGACCTTTAGTCTCTCCTGCTGCAACTCAGGTGTTAAGGGAGTTATGGGGTGTGCTGTGTTATTTCCCTTCTTCTTTATTGACATCCTGTGGTTTACATATTTCATAAGTTCACCCCTGTTCAGCCATAGGCCATTACACTGTGGACATCGTTCTATCCTGGCATCTTCGGGGAGGTTCGGGTCTTTAAACGACTCCATCTTAACCCGGCATACAGGGCATATCCCGGCTTCGACTGAATGCGGTGCAGGCATAAGTAGTTTCTCTTTGTCAACAGGGTCAAGACGGTGTGCCTCTTCATCCTTTAAATGGTAAAGTTCCCACCTGTCAAACCATATCCCGCCGCAGTCCTGGCACTGGTCAAGTAAAAGGTACCTGCCGTAGTTAGCCTCTGCATATACATGTTTCATCTGACCGCCGCAAGACGGACAGAGACTGCTTTTATCCTCTTGCTGTTGTATAGCCATATGCCATCCTCTTCAGTCTCTCTATCCTTTTCTGTATCGGTGGGTGGGTTGAAAAGATGTCTGCAAACATACCCTCTTTATCGTCCAGTTTCCTGTGCAGCGGGTCGCTTATAAAAAGGTGTGCAGTAGCCTTATGTGCTGTTTTAACAGGTGATGTTGATTGTGCTATTTTTTCCAATGCGCTTGCAAGTGCAGTGGGATTCCTGGTGAATTCAGCAGAACTTGTATCCGCCTGGTATTCCCGCTGTCTTGAAACAGACATTGCAATTATCCTTGAAAGGATAGGTGCGATGAGGATTAGAAGTATGATGAGGATTAGGATTACAGGATGCATGCCCTTGCTTTTAGAATCTCGTTTTGTCCTTATCCCGCCGTATCTCCACGACCTTGTCGCCCAGTCAGATAAAAGCACAATAGTTCCAACAAGGACTGTTACAACAGTCATTGTCAATATATCATAGTTTTTTATATGCCCCATTTCATGGGCAACTACTGCCTGAAGTTCTTCTCTATTCATTGTATCCAATAGCCCTTGTGTAACACCTATGCTTGCATTCTCCGGATTTCTTCCTGTTGCAAAGGCATTAGGCGCAGGGTCAGATATGACATAGATTTTAGGTTTCGGGATGCCTGATGCAATGCACATCTCGGACACAACATTGTAGAGTTGTTTATGGGATGGATTTTCAAAAACAATGGGCTGCGCATGGAGGGATTTTAATACAATGCTAGAGCCGTAGAAATAGGACACAAGGCTGTTTATGCCTGCAATGGACAGTGCAACCAGTGTCGCTACAGGTACGCCTGTCAGTTCAAATGTTCCGAAAGAGTAGGCATCTATAGCGTAACCAAGTGTCCCTAGGAGTATAAAAAAGCATACCATCAGGGCAACAGTAATCCTCCGGTTCTGCTTCTGCTGAGAATAGATGTCGTGCATAGAGGTTTTACTTCTTTATGCTCAGGTCTACCCTGGGGACTTCTCTTGCTGCCTCTTCTGCCTGGAAGTAATCAGTCTTCTCAAAAGAAAATACAGAGGCGATTATATTCGATGGAAATACATCCTGTTTGATGTTGAACTGAGCCACAAGGTCGTTATAAAACTGTCTTGCAAAACCTATCCTGTTTTCTGTGGATGTGAGTTCTTCCTGGAGTTGAAGGATATTCTCGTTGCTCTTCAGTGTGGGATAGTTTTCAACGAGGGCAAAAAGTCTGCCCAGTGCCTGCGTGAGCATGTTTTCAGCCGCCCCCTTCTCCTGAATATTTGCAGCGCCTACAGCCTTTGCCCTTGCCTCAACAACCTTTTCAAGAGTCTCCCTTTCGAATTCCATAGCACCTTTGACCGTGTTTACAAGGTTTGGGATGAGATCATGCCTCCTCTTTAACTGGATATCTATCTGCCTCCATCCATTCTCAACCTGATTCCTTAGAGTTACGAGGGCATTGTAAATTAAGATAACCCACAGAACCAGAACTGCGAGGGCAACCAAGATTATAAGTCCTGCCATAATATCCTCCTTTTTGTTATTTTTTGTGTGTGTGGACAGATTTCAAATTTGTCCCCAGCCTCTGTCATCCAATTGTTCATGGATGGTTATAACCTTTGTTATGGCATATTCCTTTACCCCTGCAGGGAGACTGATACTCACTTCATCACCTTCAGTTTTCCCGAGGAGCGCCCTGCCGACAGGTGAACTTATTGATATCTTTCCGTTTCTGGGGTCGATCTCTTCAGGTGTGACAAGTTCATAAACTACCGGACTCCCGCTGTTGATATCCTCCAGGTATATCTTTGAGCCGAAACCTACTTTATCCTTTGGTATGGAATCAAGTTGGAGGTTTGACAGTAGGTTTATCCTTGACTGCAGGTGTGCCAGCCTTGCCTGCAGGAACGACTGCCTCTCCTTTGCAGCGGTGTATTCTGCATTTTCCCTTAAATCACCGTGTGCAGCCGCCTTTCTGAGTTCTTTCGGGACCTCTATTCTGAGTTCCCTTCCCACCCCTTTCAGTTCCTCTTCAAGTTGTTTCAGTATCGGAAGTTTTTGCATGTCTTTTTCCCACGATATATGATAAATAAGTATTGTTTTAAAAATATCTTTTTGCTACTGCTGCCTACCCCGCCTGCAAACCCGCAGCCTCTAAAAACCTCCCACCTAAACGGTTTGCCAGCGGGGCAGGCAGCAGCAAAACCAACAAAATTTCATACCCCTTTGTAAGCCAAAGGTTGGTGTGGGTTTGTTTTGGAAATTGTATATTAAATCTAAGTTTATTGCAATTACTGTTTTAGGGGATATATGAAAATAGGGTTTATTCAGACATCACCTCTTTTCGGCAACATCACTGCAAATGTAGAGTATGCAGTTGAGAAGATAAAATCATTAGACTCTGACCTGATTGTCTTGCCTGAACTCTTTTCCACAGGGTATCAGTTTAAGTCAAGGAAGGAGGTCTCTCTCCTTTCAGAGAGTGTACCAGACGGCTATACAACGAGGATGCTCATGGATACTGCAAGGCGCATGAAGACCTTTATTGTATTCGGGATTGCGGAGAAGGGGAGAAGAGGGTTTTATAACTCTTCTGTCTTGGTCGGTCCGCGGGGTTTTATATCTGCTTACAGGAAGTCGCACCTTTTCTGGTATGAAAAGAGGTTTTTCAGTCCTGGCAATACAGGGTTTAGAGTCCATGATATTGGTATTGCGAGGATAGGGATGATGATATGCTTTGACTGGGTCTTCCCTGAGGTATGCCGTGTGCTTGCATTAAATGGTGCGGACATAATATGCCATCCTTCAAACCTTGTCTTGCCGCACTGTCCGCAGGCAATGATAACCCGATGTCTTGAAAACAGGGTGTTTGCAGTAACTGCAAACAGGGTCGGCTCAGAGAGCCGGACTGCAGGCAGCCCCCTTAAGTTTATAGGGAAGAGTCAGATAGTCGATCCTGACGGGAGAGTCCTCTGTAGGGCATCTGATAACAAGGTTGAGACAATGGTTATAGATATTAACCCGAAACTTGCAAGAGACAAGAGGATAACACCGAAAAATGACCTGTTTGTGGACAGGAGAGTTGACCTGTTTATTCCACCGAAGTTTTACAAGAGCCGTAGGTATAAAGTATTTTCTTAATTATGCTGCTTGTTGACCGCCCCTTTACAAGTCTTATCCTTGCTATCCTGCCGCCTGCTGCCTTTACATAATCAGAACCAACGATTTCATGACCGCGCCAGTCTGCCCCTTTTACAAGCACATCAGGTGATATGTTCTTTATAAGTTTAAGGGGTGTTGTCTCGTTGAAGATTACGACATAGTTAACAGGTTCGAGTGCAGATAATACCTCTGCCCGCTCTTTCTGATGGATAAGGGGTCTAAAATCACCCTTTATCTTCCTGACAGAAGAATCACTGTTCAGACCTACAATAAGCATATCGCCAAGTCTTTTCGCTCCCTTAAGATATCTTACATGTCCTGCATGTATTATGTCGAAGCAGCCATTTGTAAAGACAATCTTTTTGTTTTGCCTTCTTAATCTTTTTAATAAGGTCTTAAGTTTTGAAGGGATTATTACCTTGCTTTCTCTATCTTTCATGCAGATATTTCCCTATTTTTCAAACTGGAAGATAACTTCAGTGGGTTTTACCATCCCGAGTTCTTTACGGGCGACCCCTTCTATATATCTGTTATCAGTCTTCAGCCTCTCTATCTCTTTTTTCAGTTCCTCGTTCCTTGACTTTAATACCATGTTGTTTGTCCTAATGCTGTCACGCTCTTTTGATAGTTTGTATATCTTTATCAAACCCTTGTCGCTGAACACGGTGAGGAATACCATTATTACTATAAATGCAAAAAACAGGTAAAGGTATCTTTTGTTATGTTCATTTACGATTGCCATTTGCTACGAAGTTATCAGAACATGCATGAAAAGTCAATGAGTTGATTATTTTATAGGCATTGGACATAATATCTGCATAATTTTTAATCCACTAAAGTCCATGGTTGACATTTATTACTGGCAAAGTTGTTGTATTTAAGCCATGTTATAAGAAACGTATATTTGGCACATGTATTGCTATTTTTAACTTTACAAATTTCAGATGGTGCGCTAACTTATAACGCTGAAAGTGGATACGGAGGTGATATTATGAAAAAGATCGAGGCAATAATAAAACCGTTTAAACTCGATGAGGTTAAGGAGGCATTAAACGAGATAGGTATTCAGGGGATTACTGTATCAGAGGTAAAAGGCTTTGGAAGACAGAAAGGGCATACAGAGTTATATCGGGGGGCAGAATATGTTGTTGACTTCCTTCCGAAGATAAAACTGGAGGTTGTTGTAAAAGAAGACATTGTGCATAAGGTGGTTGAGACTATTACAAATACTGCAAGGACAGGGAGAATCGGGGACGGCAAGATATTTATAATCCCTATTGATGAAGCAGTAAGGATAAGGACAGGCGAAAAGGGAGAAGAGGCGATATAAAAACAGTTGTGAGTTAGGAGTTTGGAGTTAGGGAGTTTAAAAGCAAAAATGTTCAACTCTATAACTCTTTAAACTCCTTAACTCTTTAACTCTAAATTAAAGGAGGAAGTGAAAATGACACCAAAAGAAGTTTTACAGTTTTCAAAGGAAAAAAATGCCAGGATGGTTGATTTCAAGTTTCTGGATTTTGTCGGCATCTGGCAGCATTTCTCAACACCTGTCTCAGAACTCAATGAGGAGATATTTGAAGAAGGGCTTGGGTTTGACGGCTCAAGCATTCGCGGCTGGCAGCCGATACACGCAAGCGACATGCTTGTTGTCCCGGACCCTGCAACTGCTGTTCTTGATCCGTTTATGGAAGTGCCTACGTTAAGCCTTATATGCAACATTGTTGACCCTATTACAAAGGAAGACTATTCAAGAGACCCAAGAAATATCGCAAGAAAGTCAGAGGCATATCTTAAATCAACAGGTATCGGCGATACAGCATATTTTGGACCGGAACCTGAATTTTTTATCTTTGATGATATTAAGTATGACCAGAGTGCACAGCATGGATATTATTTTATTGATTCTATTGAAGGCGTATGGAACACAGGAAGGGATGAGTGTCCTAATCTTGGTTACAAGCCCAGACATAAAGAAGGCTATTTCCCTGTTGCGCCAACAGACAGCCAGCAGGATATAAGGACAGAGATGTGCCTTGTAATGGAGCAGGTTGGCATTCAGATAGAAAAACAGCATCATGAGGTGGCAACAGCAGGTCAGGCTGAGATTGACATGAGGTTTGACAGTCTTGTAAAGATGGGCGATAAACTCATGTGGTATAAATATATTATAAAAAATGTAGCATGGAAACATAATAAGACAGTTACATTTATGCCAAAACCTATATTCGGCGACAATGGAAGCGGCATGCACACACATCAATCTATCTGGAAGGGCGGAAAGCCTCTGTTTGCAGGCAATAAATACGGCGGGATGAGCGACCTTGCAATGTATTACATAGGCGGTATATTAAAGCATGCAAGGGCTTTAAATGCATTCTGCAATCCGGGGACAAATTCTTACAGGAGGCTTGTCCCTGGTTTTGAGGCGCCGATAAACCTTGCATACTCAAGCAGAAACAGGAGCGCCTCAATAAGGATACCGATGTATTCTCCGTCGCCAAAGTCAAAGAGGATTGAGGTAAGATTCCCTGACCCGTCATGCAACGGCTATCTGGCATTTGCAGCGATGCTTATGGCAGGTCTTGACGGAATACAGAACAAGATTAATCCGGGCGAACCGCTTGACAAGGATATTTATGGACTTTCACCCGAAGAACTCTCAAAGGTTCCATCTGCTGCAGGCTCTCTGGAAGAGGCATTGAATGCCTTAAGAGATGACCACGAATTTTTATTAAAAGGTGATGTGTTTACACAGGATGTCATTGATACATGGGTTGAATATAAGATTGATAAAGAGGTTAATCCTGTTAAGTTAAGACCTGTGCCTTATGAGTTTGCACTATACTTTGATTGTTAGAAACAGATGTGAAGTTGAGTGGTTTCAAAACCGCTTTTTGGGGACAGATTTGAAATCTGTCCCCAGTTTTATTTTTGATTGCTAGACGGGTTCTCCAAAAAGGTATTTTCAGTTTTTGCAGTATCTTTTACAACAACTCTCCTTCCTTTTACCTCGAGCCTGCCTTCTGCAAACAACTGAATTGCATAAGGGTATATCTTATGTTCCTCTTTTAATATCCTCTTTGCAAGGGTTTCTTCAGTATCGTCATCGTAAACAGGCACAACCGCCTGGATTATGATTGGTCCTGTATCAATCCCTTCGTCAACAAAGTGAACAGTTGCGCCAGAAAACTTTACGCCGTAATCTACTGCATTTTTCTGGGCATGCAGACCATGGAATGAAGGAAGGAGCGCAGGATGGATATTCATAATATGCATGGGGAATGCATTTATGAGACTTTGAGTAAGGACTCGCATAAACCCTGCCAGAACTACTAACTCGACAGTATATCTCTTGAGCACCTCAACAACAATATTGTCGTATGCCTCCCGCGTGGCGGCACTGCTGTTCGGTATGACTTCTACCGGGATATTGTGGATTTTTGCCCGCTGGACTGCATAGGCATTTGGGTTGTTGCTGATTACAACATTTATATTTGCCGGGAGTTTCTTTGCCTCTATAGCATCAATAATTGCCTGAAGGTTTGTGCCGCTGCCTGATACAAGCACACCCAGGTTAATCATACAATTAAAAGACTCTCCTCGTCTTTTTTTCTGTTTTCCACTTCACTGATGATATATGCTGTTTGGTTTATCTGCCTCAGTTTCTGCATTATCCTGCCCTCATCGTTTCTATCCACGATTATAGCCATGCCTATGCCGCAGTTGAATGTCCTGAACATCTCGCCTGGGGAGATTTTGCCTGCATCCTGAATAAACCTGAATATGAACGGCATATCCCATTTCTTTCTTTCTATGACTGCCTTAATGCCCCTGGGGAGTATCCGCGGGATATTGCCTGTCAACCCTCCACCGGTTATATGCGCTATCCCTTTTATCCTGAAGTTCTTTAATATTGTTTTTATAGCTCTTACGTATATCCTTGTCGGAGTGAGGAGTTCTTCACCGACTGTTTTTTTTAAGCCGTTTATCCTGCTTTTGCACTTTAGTTTCAGTCCATCGAAGATGACCTTCCTTGCCAGTGAAAAGCCGTTGCTGTGCAGGCCGCTTGATGCAAGTCCTATAATCCTGTCCCCGGCTTTTATGCCGGAACCGTCTATAATACGGTCTCTTTCCACTATACCTACGGCAAAACCTGCAAGGTCGTATTCACCGTCATTATAAAAACCAGGCATCTCTGCTGTCTCGCCACCAACAAGACTGCATTCAGCCTCCCTGCACCCTTTTGCAACACCTTTTATGACCTGTGCCGCCTTTTTTGCATTTAACCTGCCTGCGGCAAAGTAATCTAGGAAAAAGAGCGGTTCAGCACCGCTTACAATAATATCGTTTACTGCCATTGCAACGAGGTCTATGCCAACCGTATCGTGTTTGTCCAGCATGAAGGCGATTTTCAGTTTTGTGCCAACGCCGTCTGTAGATGAGACCAGTACAGGGTTCTGGTATTTTGTAACATCAGGCGCAAACAAGGCATTGAAACCACCGATGCCTGCCAGAACCTCTTTCCTTATCGTGGTGCCTGCCAGGGGTTTTATAAGATTAACAAATCTTTCCCCTTCTTTTATATCCACACCAGCACTTTTGTAGGTTATTGACTTCAAATCATCCCCTGATATTAACGAGCGGTTAATTCAAAGGATAATCAAAGTAAACATCAAAGTCAATCTTTTCCTTGAAAAGAACCCGTTACTCTGTTAAATTTTTGCTTATCTAAATTATATCTCAGGAGATTATGTCAGGTGGAAAACAAAATTTTTTATACCCCCGAGAAACTATACATTGAAGAAAATGGAGGGCTCTGCCTTGTGATAGACCCTGAATCACCAAACTGGGTCAGCACAAACCCTGCAGGTGCCTATATCTTAAGGCATCTGGATGGCAGAACCACCATGGGAGAGGTGTGTAATAAAATCGCATCTGAATGGAACATAGGCTATAGTGATGTCTTTCATGGGTGTATGGATTTTATAAGAGACGGGATGGCTAAATCCATGATCTATGAAAAACCCTGTTTAAAACCTGCCTATACAGGAAGGGCAGATGCCATAGCGCCTGGCAGACTGGAAGAGATATGGATATATACAAACCAGAACTGCAATCTATCCTGCAGGCACTGCCTTGTAAGTGCAGGACCCCATGCTGCAGAGGATGCACTTTCTCTCAATGATATAAATGGGATTATAGATGAGGCTGTTGAACTGGGGTGTCAGAGGGTCTATCTGACAGGCGGGGAGCCGTTTTTAAGAAAAGATATATACGATATACTGGATTACGTCTCATCAAAGGCTGAGACTATTATACTTACTAACGGCACAATCCTTGATTTTTCAAAACTTGAAAGTTTTGCAGACAGGGATGTAAGGTTCCAGATAAGCCTTGAAGGACCAAATGCGGAGATAAATGACAGGATAAGGGGCAGAGGTAATTTTGAACTGGCTTTGCGCGGTATCAAAGGGTTTTTAGACATAGGCATAAATCCCATTATTACCACTACAGTTACAAAACTGAATCAGGATGCTATTGTTGACACAACCATATTCATGGATTCTATGGGCATACTCAACCACCATATCCTCTGGCTCCATGCAAGGGGAAGGACAAAGGATAACATGGATGACATCCTTGTCTCGTCTGAAAAACTTCGGGATATAATGAGGGAACTCAGAGAAGTAACAAAATCTATGAAAATAATCGTTGATAACGAAGAGTCATTAAAGGTCAGGGTAAAGGTAAAGAGGGGCAGGAAGAATGATTTGTGCAACTGCTGCTACAGCATGTTTTCAATAGGTGCTGATGGAAATGTTTATCCGTGTGCTGCATTAACAGGTGACAGGAGATTCGCCTGCGGCTCAATAAAAACAGTGGCAAGGCGGGTGCCCTCTGAGCGCGGGCACCCCACTAAGCAGGGGCAGGGGGCAAGGATTAAAGATATATGGCTGAATTCAAGGGTAATGCAGGAAATAAGGGCATTGACTGTCCAGAAGAGGGTTGAGTGCAATAACTGTTATCTCAAGTTTATATGCGGCGGCGGGTGCTTCTGTCAGGGATACTATGACCTTGAACTAAGGACAGGTGCAGGATGCACAATGGCAACAGATCCGTATTGTGAGGCATATAAGGCATTATTTACAGATATATTATGGGAATCTGCCAGAAAAGGTATTAACGGAAATATCTCTGAAAATGGTAGATATCAGCCGCCTCAGATATTCAATGCCATGTCAGGCACTCTTCCTTCCTGTGCCTCTTCTGATGTATCTGTAAGGGATGCCTCTGTGGAAGTGGGTGGTTTTCACTGCAGTTGTGTGCTGGCTGTGGATGTGGAAAAGCCAGAAGGCAGAAGTTCCTCTCCATTTGCCTCCTGTTCACCTGTGGAAGAAACTCAAAACCATGCCCCCGCTAAGCGGGGTGCCCCTGCAAGCAGTAAGCAGGGGTCAAAATTCAAAACCTTGCCCCCGCTAAGCGGGGTGCCCCCGAAGGCTTTAAGCAGGGGTCAAAATTCTGTCCACGAATCTGTCAAAGATTTTTATGGTGATGCTGCTAAAAAACCGAAACAGGAACTCTGCTGTCCGATATTGTATAATGCCGATGACATCTCCCATACCCCGCAGGATGCCATAGAAATCTCATACGGCTGTGGAATCCCTGTATCCCTCGCAGATGTAAAAGAAGGTGAGGTGCTGCTTGACCTTGGTTCAGGCGGAGGTATAGACTGTTTTATTGCAGCAAAGTTTGTAGGTAAAAGCGGCAGGGTTATAGGTATTGATATGACAGATGAGATGCTTGATAAGGCAAAGACTATCTCAAAGACTGTTGCTGAAAACCTTGGATATGATGTGGTTGAATTTAAGAAGGGATTCCTTGAGGACATGCCTGTTCCTGAAAATACCGCTGATATTATTACATCTAACTGTGTTATAAATCTTTCACCTGATAAGAAAAGGGTATTTAAAGAGATTTACAGGGTATTAAAGGACAGCGGCAGGTTCTACATATCTGACATTGTTTCTGACAAGGATGTGCCTTGTGAGATGCAGTCAGATAAAAAACTATGGGGTGAGTGTATTTCAGGTGCATTAAGGGAGGAGAGGTTTATAACCATTGCAAAAGAGACAGGCTTTTATGGTCTGGAGATAATAAAGCGATATCTTTACAAAGAGGTTGACGGGATTAAGTTCTATTCAATAACTGTAAGAGGGTATAAACCCCAACAGGTGATATTCTAACTCTGGAGTCCTCCCGAAAAGGAGGGTTTCCCCCCTGCTTTCGCAGGGAATCTATTAGGATGCGTCGCGCTGCGCTTCACCCCGCTAAGCGGGGTTCACCCATCCTACAACTTATATGGACATACATCAGCAAAAGGTACTTATACTTGATTTTGGCTCTCAATATACGCAACTCATTGCAAGACGGGTAAGGGAGCATAAGGTCTACTGCGAGATACATCCCTTTAATATCGGTCTGGACAGGATAAGGGGGTTTAATCCAAAAGGTATAATCCTTTCAGGCGGGCCTTCAAGCGTCTATGACAAGGACGCACCTGTAATTTCAAAAGAGGTTTTTGAATTGGGGATACCTGTTTTGGGGATATGCTATGGGATGCAGTTAACCGCGCATCTATTAGGTGGAAAGGTAGAAAAATCCGCACACAGGGAATACGGAAGCGCGGAACTTGTTATAGATGATGATAAGGATATTTTTAAGAACATAATCCCCCCTTCTCCCCCCTTTATTAAAGGGGGGTTGGGGGGGATTACAGTAAGGGGGGGTAAGGGGAGATTAATAGTCTGGATGAGCCACGGTGACAGGGTTAAAAAGATGCCAAAGGGCTTTAAATCCATTGCGCACAGCAAAAACTCGCCAATCTGTGCAATGAAAAATGAAAGGAAAAGGGTATATGGCGTCCAGTTCCACCCCGAGGTTGTCCATACACCAAAGGGCAGCCAGATAATAAAAAACTTTTTATTCAATATCTGCAAATGCAAGCCTGTCTGGACAATGAAGTCTTTTATAGAGACATCAATACATGATATAAGAGAAAAGGTTGGCGACAAAGGTGTTGTGTGCGGATTGAGCGGCGGCGTTGATTCAGCAGTAACAGCGGTTTTGATTCATAAGGCAATTGGCAATCAATTAACCTGCATATTTGTTGATAATGGACTTTTGCGCAAAGACGAGGCAAAAAAGGTTGAGACAGTTTTCAGAAGGCACTTTCACATAAATTTAATCTGCATTGACGCCAGTAAAAGATTTTTGAAAAAATTAAAAGGCATTGAAGACCCTGAAAAAAAGAGAAAGACAATCGGCAATGAATTCATAAGGGTATTCGAGGATGAGGCAGTGAAGTTAAAAAAGGGTCAGGGGTCAAGGCGGGTACCCGTCCGAAGGACGGGTGGGGATCAGGGGCATGATGTAAGTTTTCTTGCACAGGGAACATTGTATCCAGATGTAATTGAGAGCGTTTCATTTAAAGGCCCATCAGCAACAATAAAGAGCCATCACAATGTCGGCGGCTTATTGAAAAATATGAAACTAAAATTGGTTGAGCCGCTTCGGGAATTATTCAAGGATGAGGTTAGGATTTTGGGCAGGGAACTAGGCATGCCAGAGGAAGTCATAAACCGCCATCCGTTCCCTGGACCGGGACTTGCAATAAGGATTTTAGGAGAGGTCACAGAGGAAAGGTGCAATATCTTAAGAAAGGCTGATGCAATTGTTCTTGAAGAGATAAAGAATGCAGGACTTTACACAAAAATCTGGCAGGCATTTGCAGTCCTTCTGCCGATAAAAACAGTAGGCGTCATGGGTGATGAAAGGACTTATGAAAATGTCCTTGCAGTAAGGGCTGTTGAGAGTGTTGATGGCATGACAGCAGACTGGGTAAGACTCCCCTATGATTTAATGGCAAGGATTTCATCAAGGGTAATAAACGAGGTGCGCGGGATAAACAGGGTTGTATATGATATAAGCAGCAAGCCCCCAAGCACAATAGAGTGGGAGTAATTAAAATCTCCTTATCTCTCGCCTGACCATAACCATTTCATTCCTGCATCACGCTTAACGTGATACATCCATATTTTTCAATAGGTAAACGGGACAACGGTTGTTCTATTTTTGCCTAAGCACGATTAGGGCTGTTCTTACTGCTTTAAAAGATACCTCGCCACCCTTTGGAAATGGACGGACTGGAACTCCATATTCATATCCTCATAAAAGAGCCCGAACCCCTCCCTTGCCTTTTCAAGATATTCCTTGTTCTTTGTCAATTCATAGAGGTTTATGAGGGCATAGTTCATAACGCTGTTATGCCCATAAGGTTTCTTTAGGCTTACAAGTTCCTTTTCCCTGTAGAATTCCCGTGCCGTAGACCTCCTCTCAATAAATCCGCCTTCCTTTTCGTTGTAAAGGCTCTTTAAAGAGAATGCAATCAGGGCATCTGCCTTTTCAATAAACCTCTTTTCCTTTGTGGTCTTATACCCTTCAATAAGCGCCAATGCCAGCCATGCATTGTCTTCCAACTGCCCGTCAAGAAAACCCTTGTTTTTTGCAGGGTCATAGAAACTCAACACGCCATTTTCGCTCATCATGTTATTTATAAAAAAGTCCAGTGTCCTCACCGCTGCCTTCTTATATTTATCCTCTTTTAAAACATCCCCTGCATATAAGAGCGTAATCACCATATTTGCATTTGTATGCGTATATGATGTCGTGTCAGTTCTGGGCGGAGCAACCTTTTTCCTTTCTTCAAGTGTAAAATGGTAATAGACCTCATCAGCGTCCTGGCTGCCGTAGAATCTGGAATCTTTTTCATTATACATGCTGCTCGTTACATATTTAAGAGATTTGACTGCAACATCTTTGTAAAAATTATCCTTTGTTATTTTAAACGCATGGAGGTATGCCTTTATAATATCAGCCTGGTCTTCAAGCATCTTTTCATAGTGCGGGACACTCCAGTCCCTCTGGGTTGCATACCTGAAAAATCCTCCCTCAACCTTCTCAAACAGCCCGACTATCTTATCATCGGTTTGCAGTCGGGCAATCTTGTTAATCCAGTCAGGCTGTTTTACATCCTCTCTGAGTTTTTTTAATTCATTAAAAGATGGTCTCTTTGCCTTGACTGTCTTCTGCGTCCTTCCTGCCATATTGTCAAGGGTCTTTAGAGCCATGTCCAGATACCTCTTGTCTTTATTAGACTCATATATATCAAGGAGATGGTCAACTGCCCTGCCGTATATATACTTTTCCCTCAAACCGAAACCTCCAAACAGGGTGTCGTATCTGTCAACTACAACCCTCTCAAAATGGTCTGAATACTTTTGCAGGTCCAGTTTGGCAATGTTTCTCCTTTCCCTGTAAATATCCTTTGCCTCTTCAACTCCCTTTGGTTTGTATTCCTTTTGTATAAAGGCAAGGGTCTTCTCAAGGTTTAAAAGGAGTTGCCCCTTTTCTATATAGCCGGGCACAGCAACCAATTCCTCTCCATCAGGCATAAGAACCACTGTTGTTGGAAGTCCGCCCGCAGGATACTTTGATGCAATGTCCTTGCGCCTGTCATAATCAACAAATATTGGGATAAAATTATTGTTTATATAATCAGCCACCTCTTTTGTCTCAAGTGTCTTCTCCTCATACACATGACACCAGTAGCACCATACTGCTGTTATAATCATGAATGCAGGTTTTTTCTCTTTAACCGCATTATCAAATGCCTGAGCGGAATACTCCTGCCATTTTATGAGGGATGTATCATGCGTATAGGCATGTGCTGCAGTTGGCAGTTGCCAGTTGGCAGTTGCCAGTGTAAAAAACAAAAGCAGAATTAACAACCTCTGCCCCTTGCCCCGCTTTCTATTTCTCATTTTAACCTCCTTCATTGACTATCTTTTTAGAAGCATTATACCTCTTCCATTCATCAGCAATCCTGTTTGCGGCAAGCCAGTATAGCATAATATCCTGTGCTGGAAACTCTTTCAATTGGTACACTGGTTCTGAATTGAACCTTGCCCATTTTTCCCAGTCATATGTAAGTATCTCCAGGCCAAATTCCTTTGGGTGTTCAAATATCTTTGTCCCGGGATAAGGCACGAACATTGCGATTTCTGAATTTTGATGCAGACCATCACGATAGAATCTGCTTATTGCATCAATGGTAATAGTTGCCTCATCAGGGCTATCACCCGGATGCCCTATTATCCAGAATGTGTCAACAATAAGACCATTATCTCTTGCCTTTTTGCATGCACCATCTGCCTGTTCAGGTATGATTTTTTTATTCATCGCTTTTAGAACCCTTGGAGAGGCGCTCTCAATGCCGAGTATCAAATTATTTATCCCTGCCCTCTTCATTGCCTTAAATCCATCTTCTGTAACAGAATCAACCCTTGATAAAATATAAAAAGCAGGATGGAGTTTTATTTCTGCCAGCATACTGCACAGTTCAAAAAAATATTTTGACCTCATATTAAACATACTGTCTTCAAGTCCAACAGCATAGTTCCCGTATTTTTCTGCAAGTGTCTTTATCTCCTCAAACACCATACTTACAGGGAAAGACCTGACTTTCTGCCCCCAGAACAAACTTTCATTGCAGTATGTGCATTTGTATGCGCACCCCCTGCTGCCAACAATTGAGACCGCCATATTTTTAACAAAACCCTCTGGCAGAAGGCTGTAGTCAGGTAAAGGGATTTCCATTATATCTCCGGGCGTTCTTTGAGAATTTCTTATTACAGCCCCTGAACTGTCTTTATAAGTAATTCCTGTAACCCCGTCAAATCCCTTTTTTTGCAAGATATTATTGATTACATCAAGGACTGTCCATTCACCCTCGCCTCTCACAACAACATCAACATACCCTGAATCCTCAAAACATTTTTTGTCCCTGTATGACACATGGGGACCACCGAAAATAACAATGGCATCCGGTTTTGACTTTTTGCAGACCTCTGCAATCTTTAGTGCAGAAGGGTAGAGCATGGTATATGGAACACCTATGCCAATAAATGCAGGCTTTAAATCAGATATTGCATCGCTCACCACAGAACTTATCCGGCTCTCTATAGTTTTTTTATCAGCAGATGGTTTTATAAAATAATCAAGTGGGAGGACTTCAGTCTTTATGCCGTTTGCCTTCAGAAATGTTGCCACACTTAAAAGACCTCTCGGAAAATCATAGGTTGTGGTAAATCTCTCCGGATGAGTAAGGCAGTTTATGCCGGGGGCTATGAAGAGGCAGGTTGGTTTCATCTGAATATACCTCTTATTCTGCGGCTGACTCCCCTGCCTGCAAACCCGTTGCCTCTAAAAGCCCCCGCCTAGACGGTTTGTCAGCAGGGTAGTCAGCCGCATATAGCATTTGTGAACAGATAACCGATGCTCGTTTCATTTCACTTCCCGCATATCCTCCAGTTTTTTCAAATCGATTCCAAAACCCTCATCAACCAAACCCTTTAAATCAACCCTGCCTTGTGTCAGCATGCCTGTCTGCGTGTTAACACCTGTCTGCGTCGCCGCGACAGGCAGATGCACAGGCAGACGACAGCATTTTTTATACTTCTTTCCGCTGCCGCATGGACACGGGGCATTGCGTCCTATCTTGCCACTATCCTGCATATCATCACCTCCACCCTGTGAACAGAAATAATCATAACTTATGACTGTATGGTCTGTATTTTCTCCCTTTGGCATGACTTTCATATCAATAATTATATTGTCGCCCTTTTTGATGTTTATAGATTCCTTTAACGGAAAGAATGCCTGCCGCCAGTGGGTCTTCGGAGAAGACGGAGATGTATCAATCAGAACATCATCTGTAAGTAATGCCTCAAACCAGCCCGCAAAGCCGTGCAGGATTCCCTGTCTTGAGAATTCAAACACAGCCCTTTCGTTTATAGATGTGTCCTCTGTTTCTATAAGGTCTATACCCTTATAAACCACAGGCTTTGACAGAAAATCCTCTTTCTTTATATCTTCTATCAGGAGCCTTTTTGTCAACTCCTCTTTTGCATAAGAAAAATCAAAGCCTGCTATATCCTTCCAGAATGCCATTTTCTTATAGGCGTTTTTACTTTCTACAGGGACAAGATAGAGTTTGAGAGCCTCAGGAATCATCCTTCCGTTTTCCTTTAAAAACCTCTTCCTTGCATCTATTGTGAAATCAAGTGTATTTTCCTCAACAGCAAAACTGCCAAGTGTCTCTGATACTATGACATCTACCTTCTCTGGCAGTGTAATGTCCATTGAAACACCTTCAATAAATATTATCCTGTCATCTATCTTGTTTCTCTTTGCAACCTCTTTTGCCAGATTTATTGAATCAGTCTTTTCAACGGCATAGACCTTTTTTGCCCCTGCCTTGAGTGCAAGAAAAGAGAGTATCCCAAGACCGCACCCCAAATCAAGGACAACATCCCCTTCTTTGACAGTCTTTGAGATAGCCTTTTGATATGCACCCATCCTGACTCTGTCAGCCATCATGTCATAATAATTGTCAAACAGGTTTATTGCCTTTTGAAGTTTTTGCATTATATCTTCCTTTTTTTATTATGAGGTTCCTTTCCATCTCTTTATACCGGCAGGACAGAATAGGGTTGAAAAAACCGTCTGGATGGGGGGCTTTTAGAGGCAACGGGTTTTTGAAGCCCTGTTCTGTCCTGCATTTTCACCAATCCTGTGCTGCACTGACACCGACTGTCTCAAACCTCACCTTTTCCTTGAATGTATTTAATTCCTTATCCCTAATTGTGCGGAGAATATCTTCTGCCTCTTTCTTTGACATATCCTTTAAAGAACCGCGCCAGCCCCTCTTTGCATTGCCTGCACCGACCTTGCCTGCCTCTTCCATTTGGAACTCCATCGCACCCTCATCTATCTTCGCCTCTATCTCCTCGCTGCTCAAAGCCTCTGTTTCAAGCCCTCCCTTGTTTATCAAGGGGTTAGGTATATCCCCTGCATAAAAACCTGATTTTTCTTTTTCAACGGTCTTTAAACGTTCAAGTGCAACCTCAAGATTATACCTTGCGTCCATGTCGTAAGGATTAAGCCGCACTGCCTCTTTATATGAATGGACAGCAGGTTTTACCATGTTTGCCTTAAAAAAGGCATTGCCGAGATTATAATATGTGTTCGCCTCAAGGGCTGCATCCTTTCTGGCAAGGACAGTATTAAAATCATTTATTGCTGAGGCATAATAACCCTGACTGTATTTTGCAACCCCCATGTTAAAAGCGGCAATGGTTGACGATGGATTTATCTTTAGCGCCTCTTTATATTTATTTATTGCATCCTCATATTTCTTCTCCTGATAGCGCCTGTTTCCATCTCTGACCTTCTCAATAGACGCATCTCCAATCCCCATGCCGAGGAGAAAAAATGCAGAGCATAGCGCATAGAACATAGGGCATAGAGTTTTTACCCTCTGCCCTCTGCCCTCTGCCCTTTGCCTATCCTTTACAAACACTTCGGACATACAATGTAACTGCCGTTGTCAGACATTTGGTCAACCGGAAGGACTACCCCGCATTCACCGCATTTGGCATAGTGCACTACTGCCTTTGCCATCTCCCCTGCCCTCTCCTCCTCAATCTCCCTCTGGGTCTTTTCCTTTTTCACCTCATTTTCTTCCATATGTTCCATATACACCTCCTGATTTTAAATAGTATGCGGTTCTATGATATTTCACCCTCTGCACCTTTGCAAAGGGTAGAAGTTTTCCAAGAACAAGAAATATTATAGCCATACCAAGCGGATACTGGAAAACATTTCTATAGACTGTAACCTTTTCACCTGTTCTTTCTATCTCTGCATCTGAGAGAAGTTCTATGGAAAGGCTGCCAACTGAAAAACCCTCTCTATAATATCTCCCGCTTGTTGTTTCAGCAATAGCGACCAGTAACCTTTCATTAAGCCTTGCAATAACTGTTTCGCCGTATTTATCTTTCTTATAACCTGTAAAAACACCATCTTTTGAAATCAAAGGTATCTGAGAACCTTTTTCACTGCCGATACCAATAGTATATATTTTAATCCCCTGTCTTGCAATATCAACTAATAGTTCGTGAGAAACAGTATCAGGGTCACCGCCGTCTGTTAATATTATCAGCGCCTTTTTTCTATCCTTGCTGTCCTTCAGCATCTTTGAACCTTCATCAAGTGCAGATTCAAGAGATGTCCCTTGATTCCAAAAAACACCCGCATCAACCCTGTCAATGAATGTCTTTACAAGAAAGGCATCGGTTGTCAGGGGTGATAATACAATCGGTTTGGCAGCAAATGCAATAAGACCTATCCTTGCATCTCCTATCTGCTGAATAAGTCTATCTGAAATACCTTTTGCAGTTTCAAGCCTTGATATATTATCAGCATCTTTTGCCGTCATACTTAACGATGCATCTATTATTATGATAACATCCAGTTTCTTTCTTCCCCATGTTACATCCTCTTTTCCGATAAGTGGGGATGCCATAGATATAATAAGAAGAAATATGCCGGTAAGAAAGCATATATTACCATATCCCTTATCCACACACTTCATTCCGAACAGGCTCATGGTTCTTTCCTTGTGCCTGCATCCCCTCATATAAACTATGCGCAGGAAAGGAATTACTATAAGGAAAAATAATATGTAAAGATTCCCAAAACGCATGGATTAAACCTTCATGAATCTTGTATTCAGTAAAATGGTCTCTCCTAAAAACACCCCTATTGCCAAGATTAAAAAATATTTATACACATCCCTGTATTCAACCTTTTCTGATTTGAGTTTTTCCTTTTCAATCTTCTCTATTTCATTATATATATTGAGCAGGTGCTTTGCGTCAGGGATCTTAAAGTGCGTGCCTCCGCTTATCTCTGCAACCTCTTTCAATAAATCAATATCCATGCCCCAGTTTGTCTGTCTCTGGACAAGGTAGTGTTCCACTGCATAGCCTTCCTCTATGGTATAGACCCTCACACCCATTACCCTCGCAGCCTTTGCAGCAGTAACAGGGTCAATGCTTCCTGAATTGTTTATGCCGTCACTTAAAAGTATTATTATCTTACCTCTTCTTGTATCATGCCTTAAAATATCAGTTGCCACTGCAACCGCATCACCTAAGGCTGTGCCGTCAGGCAGCATGCCGAACTTAATGCCATCTATAAAATCAGACAGGACATTATAGTCATCTGTGGGCGGGCACACCATTAGGGCAGCGCCTGCAAACGCAACAAGACCTATGCGGTCATTCTTTCTGCCTTTTACAAACTCCTTTGCTATGGTCTTTACTGCCTTGAGTTTTTGAGCCATCAACCCTTCTTCCTTCATACTGCCTGAAACATCTATTGCAAGCATAATATCAATGCCCTCTTTTGCAAGTCCCTCTGCCCTTGTCATCATCTGCGGTCTTGCAAATGCAATAATAAGCAGAACCAGAACTGCTGCCCATAGATATTTCAATATGGTTCTGTATTTTGATAATCTGGAATTATACCCTTTGAAATTTTTAATGGACGAGAACGGAAGGATAGACCTCTTCTTATTTATCCTGAATCTATACCATATCAGGAAGGGGACTATTAAAACCAATAACAAAAAATATGGGTTTGAGAAAATCATGCCCTGTGATATATCTCAACTGCACTCTTTGCCTTTTCTAACAGAAGTAATGCCTCATTAACAGAAGGTATGAACCCTCCGAATTTAACAATATCACAGTCAAGCAGTATCTCTTTTATGTCTCTTGCGGGTTCTGTTGATTTTAAAAGTTCAACGGTTGTCATGCCTGCCTGGTATATAGATATACCATTTAAAAGAAACTTTTTCACGCATTCTTCAATCATTATGTGAAATGTCCTGAAATCACCCTTTTCAATAAGTCCAAGTTTTTCTATTCTATTAAGTTCTTTTAATGCAACATCTTTTGGACTCAAAGACAGCAATGCTGTCTCCTCGTGCCTTTTTATATTCTTAACCAAATATATAAAGGCATAAGTAATAATAACTGCCATAAGGAAAAGGATGGACAGCAGTATCCACAATACCCCTCCGCTTTTTTTAACCTCTATACTTACAGGTTCTTTTACAGGTTTTATCTCGTTATCTCTCTTGTTTTTTGGCACAACACCCTTTACTGTTATTTTGATTCTTTCGCTTGCTACCTCTCCTTCTTTGCCTTTTATATCCCTGAAATAGACAGTCTGCGGCGGTGCCTCCAGTTCCCCAACCTCATATGCTGCAAGAACATAATCTATCTTATAGGTTATCCTGCCCTTATTTTTAATCTTTTCAATTCCCCTCTGACCAACAAAATCAAATGGTGTAAAATCAGGACTGTCAAGAGGCAGTTCCAGTTCAGTGCCTTTATCAGCGATTACATAGAGCGTATAGATAATCCTGTCCCCAATCAAAACCTCCTTCCTGTCAACCTCTGCATTTACAACGACAGATGCATGAACTGCAGTGATGAGTAAAGAGTAAGGAGTAAGGAGTAAAAACAACAAACATAAGAACATCCAAACCCAAACTCTAAACTCCGAATCCCTAACTCCGAACTCTTTATCCTCTGGCACGTTGTCTCCTGTAAAAAAAATCTTTTATCGGTCTTGCAAAAGGCACATCTGTCCTCAACTCTATATAATCAAGCCCTGCATCCATAAATATCCTATTTCTCTCTTGCCTTTGTTTAAAGGCATTTATATGAAACCAGTCCCGTAAACCCTCGCTTCCTGCATCTATAACCATAGTCTCACCCATCTCATTGTCTTTAAGTTCAACAAAGCCTCTCATGGGTAAATCCGCTTCAATGGGGTCTGTAATAACAATTGGCACAACATCATGTTTTTTTGCAAGCGCCCTTAATTTGAGTTCAAACCCGTCTGCAATAAAATCTGATATTAAAAACACAAGCCCTTTCTTTTTTGCAATCATACTCATTGCATCTATGCCTTTTGAAATATCAGTTTTTCTGGACTTGCACCTGACAGATAAAAGTGCTGCAAGAATTCGGAGTAAATTTTTCCTGCCCTTTTTAATGCTGTGGAATATCTCTACTGTATCTGTAAAACCTATAATGCCCACAGGATTATTCCTCTTTAATGCTATCATCCCTAAAAATGCCACTATCTCAAGGGATAAATCCTGTTTACCCCTCTGCCCCGAACCAAAATCCTGTGAACCGCTCATATCAACAAGAAATATTACAGGGAGTTCCCTTTCCTCTATATATGTTCTTACAAACGGCACTCCCTTCCTTGCTGTTGTATACCAGTCAATACTTCTTACATCATCACCTTCGTTATATTCCCGCACCTCATAAAACTCCATACCGCTGCCTTTAAAAACGCTAAAATATTCCCCAACCATAAAAGAATCAACAAGCCTTCTGGTACGGAGTTCAAGTTTTTTGATGTTTTCTAATATTTCGTGAGAAAGCATAGTTCAACCGTTTGCTCCGAAAATACCTCACAACGGTTGCCTACCCTGCTGGCAAACCGTCTGGATAGTAGGCTTTTAGAGGCAACGGGTTTGCAGGCAGGTAGGCAGCCGCTGTACTAAAAAGATTTTCATGCTCCTTTGTGTCACGAAGGGGCATGAGTGTTTCAACCGTTTTTACGGCACCTTCACTTTTTTCAATATCTCTTTAATCACATCATCCGCTGTCACACCCCTGGCATCTGCCTCGTAAGAAAGAATTATCCTGTGTCTTAAGACATCATATGCAACATCTTTTACATCATCAGGTATTATATATCCTCTTCCCTGTAAAAATGCATTAGCCTTTGAAGCCTTATTTAGAAAGATGGAACCCCTTGGAGACGAGCCGTATTCAATCATATCTTTAACACCATAAGCCTGTCCGTTCCTCGTAGCATGGACTATATTTATAATGTAATCCTTAACTGAATCATCCATATAAATAGTATCCAGAACATCCCTTGCCTTTATTATCTCATCGGATGTGACAACCTTGCTAATCTGTGCGCTGCTGTCTGACATGCATATCTTAAATGGATTATATGCCCCACTGCTTAATGCGTTCCTTTCCATAATCTCCTTCTCCTCTTCCCATGAAGGATAATCAATCCTTATCTTAAACATGAATCTGTCCAACTGCGCTTCAGGAAGTGCATATGTGCCTTCCAGTTCTATGGGATTCTGGGTTGCAAGTATCATAAAAGGCTCGTCAAGGGGATATGTGAAGTTGCCAATCGTAACCTGTCTTTCCTGCATTGCCTGAAGGAGCGCTGACTGCACCTTTGCAGGTGAGCGGTTTATTTCATCCGCAAGGACTATGTTTGCAAAGACAGGTCCCTTTTTAGGGATAAACTCACCTTGTTTGTGGTCATATATAACTACACCGATTAAATCAGAAGGCAGGAGGTCAGGGGTAAACTGAATCCTGCTGAACTGGAGATGCATTACATCTGCAAGTATCTTGATAGTCAAGGTCTTTGCAAGCCCGGGCACACCTTCTATAAGTATATGCTCATTTGTAAGAAGCGCCATCAGGAGGCGGTCTATCATCTGCCTGTGTCCAACAATAACCTTGCCGACCTCTTTCTTTATCCTTTCAAAAAAAACCGCCTCTTCCCTGGCCCTTTTGTTTATTTCAGCATCGCTGTATGGCATATTACTCTCCCCTGTTACTATGGATTACTTCATTGTATCTAAAGTTGACGCTCAAAAATTGCCCAGATGCAAGGCGGAGCAAGGCTTCAAGCGAGGCATACTTTGTAGTATGTTGAGCGAAGAAGCCGCAGCGACAACACAGTAGATGGGCATTTTTCAGCGTCAATCACCCCATCCTCATAACCATCGGCTGATTCAGCATCACTATATAAATAATTGTCAGGCATACAATCAGTATGCTTAATGGAATAAGTCCCCTGCCTGCAAAATCGTTCATAGAAGTTCTGCGGCATAGATAAAGGGCATAGGCAAATCCTGCGATGGCAAAGGCAATCTGGATATAATATATCATATCAAATGATAAAATAGTCTCCAGTCTGTATCCTCTTGTTCCAAATATATCCCATCCCCAGCCAAACGGGTCAGAAGATACTATTATAAGATTCTTACCTTCTCCAAAGAGATGAAAGACATTGTGGCTTAAATGAAAAAGGAGAGCCAATGGTATTAAGGGATATGCAAAGGCAATGAAAGGGTGAGGAGTTAGGAGTGAGGAGCGAGAAGCGAACAAAACAAAAATAAAATATACTAAAATTGTTAATCCCACAAATGCAAAGAGAGCAATTGTTACAAGTGCATAAGGCGCTATCCCGGTATTAAGCATGATTAAATCCGTCCACTGAAACCATGGTGGTATCATTGTAAGACCGTGAAACAGGGTGATTGCAAAGACAACAAGTATCATAAAACTCTCATCCAGCCTTCTGTTAGTGGATGTTGAAAGTTCATGTGTTATTGGTCTTATGTTCAATGCAATATTATCCTTTGGGCATGTCTTTATACACTCTGTGCAAAGGATGCAGTAGGCATTTGTATCCATTGCCTCAGGATATTCAAATACAGGACATCCGTATCCTTTTTTATTGCCGTTTATGCAGTCCTTTGTAAGGCATTCCCTGCAAATAGCCCTGTCCCTTGCCCTAAGTTCAAGTATGGAGAATTTAGAATAAACACCTATCATGCCGCCGATAGGGCAGAGGTATCTGCAAAAACTCCTTCTTTCAAATACAATGGATATCAAGATTGCTGCTATCAGGATAACAATTGCGATGTATGCTGTAACAACAGGGCTTGATACTGCACTAAAGTAAAACTCAGCCCATGTGATAAGCAGAAATGTAATAATCACAGGGTACATATTTCGCAGTGCAACCGGGAATTTCTTATCAAGTCCAAGTCCTGTATCCCTTTTTTTCCAGAATGCAAGCCTTTGGACCCAGTCAGAAACAGCAGCCCATGGACATACAAAACACCATGCCCTGCCCATAAGAGGGAATGTAAATATTATTCCGCCCCACCAGATTGTCCATGTAATAACAGTAGAAATATTACTGCCGCTTAAAGAAGCGCCGTAAAGCCCTGCTGATACTATAAGTGTAAAAATCAGGATAAACGGTAATTGAAGGATAAACTGAAATGCACGCTTTTTAAAAAGAGAGTTTATTGTGCTGTTTTTAAGCAGGTCTGTTTTCAATATTTGCCCTCTTGCTCTTAAAATACTTTCTGCGGCTGACTGCCACGCTGGCAAACCGTTTGGGTGGGAGGCTTTTAGAGGCTACAGGTTTGCAGGCGGGACAGTCAGCCGCAAATATTAACAAGATTTTCATTCCCCTTTGCGGGTTCGCCCCCCCCCAAAAAAATCAACCAGCAGGAGAAATAACCTTTGACTGCTTTTTCTTAAGATGAGCAATTGTAATAACAGAGGCAATGAGTATTACTGAAATAAGTCCAAGAAATATAAGATTGGACTTTGGTTCACCAACACGAATAGGAAACTCAAACTCAATATCCTTGCCGTTACTATTAAATGAGACCTTCACCTTAAAGTCTGACTCATAAGGGAGGTTCGCATAAAATGGATACCTGTTTTCAAAATCCTTTTTAAAGTCATATACCATGTCCTCTTTAAAACTAAAAAGCGATTTTCTGTAAAATACCATCTTGAGCGGTCCCAGATACGGCTTGCCTGCTGCCTTGTCTCTTACTATGGCAACTGCTTTTACCCTTATAGTTGAATCACTCTGCTTATGCTGAAATACGGAAAAGTTTACAATATATCCATCCCTTTCAGAGATGTATTCCTCAGAAGGGTTCTGCGGATAGTGTGTTTGCGCCCCTGCATGAGGGTTTATGATTTTTGCGTGCGCAGCATAAGAGACAGTGAGGAGTGAGGAGTAAGGAGTAAGGAGTAAAAAAAATAAAATAATAATAGCCTTTGCCTTAACTCCTAACTCCAAACTCCTAACTCCAAACTTATATCTGACTGCACTCGCAGGACACTTTGATATACACAAGCCGCAGTTGTCGCATTCCATTCCAATAATATTTTTATGAGGTTCCAGCCCTCTTGGGCACACCTCTGTGCATATCTGACAATTAACAGGACAATTCCTTAAATCTGCATCAACGTTTACAGCACGGATAAAACCGAGCAGGGAAAAGAATGCACCGCCCGGGCATAAATATCTGCACCAGCCCCTTCTGGATACCAGAAGTTCAAACAACAGTAAGAGTAATATCAATACCATTCCAAAACTGAATGCAGTATAGAATATATAAGAATAGATTTCCCTGCTAACAAGGGCATAAGGCAGGATATAGGGAAGGAGTTGAATCCCGAATAAAGAAAGGACGAGCATGGAAAAAAGGACAACATATTTATACCTTCTGTCCATAGTAATATCCAGAATTGGCACCTTAAAACTTTCAAGTTTCTGCCTTGCCTTCTCATTCAGTTCAAATAACAGGTTCATTGGACACACCCAGCCGCAAAATGCCCTGCCAAATATAAAGATAAATACCATTGGTATAATAATAGAAATTGCCAGAGGTATATAAAATGCCTTCCCAGATATAGTGGCTATGACCGCTGCCAGAGGGTCAGTGATATTGAAACCGTATACTGTTAAAGACCAGACACCTCCCTTGAACATGTCAATGTAAGATACAAATTCATCGGCAGCATTAGGTGAGGGAGCCGCAACCTTGTTTATGGCACCGTATAAAATGCCTGCAATATGCCCCTTTTCCTCCATCACCACATCCATAAAATCCTTCTGCCCCTTTGCAGACAGAAGATAACCATAGTAACTCATTATGGTAATGGAGAGGATTACCGCTATGACTGAAATCTGTATAATTTTTCTTATGTATTGAAGCATAAATTAGGTTCTAGGTTTCAGGTTCTAGGTTTCAGGTTTCTGCTTTTACTAACACCTGACACCTAACACCTAACACCTGTCTTTAGTGTCCCGGCGGCATGCCGGGCAGATGCTCATCATATATAGGCATCTGGTAATTTTCATAAAATGCTATTTTATGTTCTTCGCCCCTTGGTATAACCCTTATAGCCTGAGGAACCTGAATACATGACTTTTCACACAAACCGCATCCAACGCATTTATCTGTAACAACAGGCCTTGCCCAGACCTCAAGTTTCAAAGCAATATCAGGAAACGGACATGACTGTTGGCAGAAACCGCAAATTCTATTGTTGTAGGAATAGCATATTGTCTTATCAACAACAGCCCTCCCCATCTTAACCTTGTCAATAATCTTTTTGAAGTCATCTTCTATTTTCTGCAAAGCGCCTGTTGGACAAATCTGACCGCATTTCATACAAAGGATGCATCCCTGTTCCCTTGGTGATATATACGGCGTCCCTATGTTTGTTATGCCGCCTTCAATATCTACAAACTTTATTGCTTTATTCGGACAGACCTCGCCGCATATAAAACACCTTATGCACTGGCCTGTAAATTTGCTTTCAGGAACTGCCCCGGGCGGACGCAGATATACCTTTGCTTTTGCAGCCTTATTCCACAAAAAGCCGCCGAATACTATAGCGCTGCCCAATATGAGAGAACTTTTTAAAAAGAGCCTTCTAGTGATTTTTTCAAACATAATGCGTTTAGAAAAGTCCCCCAGCAAACGGCAAAGTAAAAAGCCACAGATGCAAGGCGGTCGTAGTTTGCCGATTTATCGGCGCCTTTAAATACGCCCATAAATGGGCAATCTACAGGTATGTTGAGCGAAGAAGCCGCAAGATTCCTCGCTTTGCTCGGAACAGGCTCAGCAGATGGGCTTTTTACAAAGCCGTTAAAACAACGGATGGAATGTCCTCCCTGTATCAAACGGCACCTGGTCACCCAGTATCTTCCACTTCCCATCCTCTTTTATAAGGTTGTGCGAACCAAGGCTCCACGAATCAATGATTATTGATTCTTCGGTCTCTCCCGGAATAGGTCTTTTAGGCTTTCCCATAAGGGTGCCTTCGCACCTCATCCTTGCAAAATTGCCTGACGCCTCTATTGAAAATATGGGATGTGAAAGTTCCAGATTTGTAAAGTTCTTAATGATCGTCTCCCACTGCTTTTTAGCATCATTTAAATCCCTGCCTGAATTTATATAATTTTTGGAAAAGGTCTTTATTATACCCTCAATATCACCTTTCCTGGCAAGTGTCAAAAGGTCATCAAATACCGCCTTTATCTCCTTAAATTCC
>Ga0154468_161_pt1 | contig 42525 bp, 45 predicted proteins | sample RifGroC2_FD_115947 | JGI IMG/M metagenome (GOLD analysis project Ga0154468, IMG submission 115947) | Deltaproteobacteria bacterium GWC2_42_11 | reverse complement strand
TTTTATCAATATACTGCATCCTGTAAACGCCGACATTTATCGGACCGTCATCAGGGGGTCTTGTTATAACAAGGGGCCATGTTATTAAAGGCGCTGCGTCATCAGGCCAGCACTTTATTATTGGAAATCTTGATAAATCTACTGACCCGCCCTCAAGCACAACTTCCTGACACGGCGCATTCTTGACTGTTTTTGGACCCAGCGTCAGCATCTTTGCAAAAAATGGAATTGACTTTATAGCCTCCCAGATGCCTTCAGGCGGTTCAGGTCTTTGAAGGTGAACAAGAAATTTCCCAATGTCTGCAAGTTCATCCTCTGAAATGCCAAGCCCCATCGCAACCCTTTCAACTGTGCCAAAGAGGTTTGCAACAACAGGGATGTTATAGCCTTGGACATTTTCAAAGATAACAGCAGGACCATTACTCTTCACAAGCCTGTCCATGATCCCGGCTATCTCAAGGTTTGCATCAACCTGCGCAGCCACCCTTTTAAGCAGTTTCTTTGATTCCAGATGATTTAAAAATTCCCGAAGGTCACTAAAGGTCATAAATCCTCACTTATAATCTTTTCAATCTGACTGTTGAAGGGTTTTTTTATAACGGTTTCATTTTGTCTTGCATTTTTTAAAGTAAAAGGTGGCGGTTCTATTTAAATCTATTCAAATAAACCACCTTTTCCATTGAAAGCCTTTCGGGTCTCTTCTTTTCTGCCTCTATCTGTTTATCAGAAAGAAGAGCGCTTATATTCTCTGAATGTTTGCCAATTATTACAAGTGTAATGACAGTCATATTATCAGGGATTACAAGCAGTTTTTTTACAGCCTCTTCGTTATATCCGGCTATGGGATGGGCTACAAGCCCAAGTTCAGTGGCTCTAAGAATAAGAAAGGCAGTAGTCATGCCTGTATCAAAGAGATAGTATTCTCTTCCTTTAAGCAGACAGTCTAATTCCTTGTTTGAAAATACTGCTATAATCATGGATGCTGCGTAAGCCCACTCATTCCCTTTTGAGAGGGTGGTATGCATCTTTTTTAAGACATCCGGTTCGTAGACAAATACAAATCTCCATGGCTGATTATTAAAACAGGAAGGGGCGAGGATAACCGCCTCTCCTAACTTTTCTATTAAGTCTTTTGTAATTTCTACAGGTTCTAAGGAGCGGTATGCCCTTCTCTTTTCTATAGCCTCTTTAACATCCATACCTTACCTCCTATACAAAGCGCCAGAACAGTGTATAATTTTAGCCTCAGACAATATAATCTGCAATAATGCCGGCCATGATTAACAGCCCTATTCCTGCATTTGCTAGAAATATTCTAAAGGCCTTTTCCCGTGTAGGGGACTTCTTCAGACTGAACACCATATACTCAAATATAATGCCTGACAATAATAAGGCGCCGAAATAAACAAGCCCCATCTTTGATGATATTCCAGCCAGCGCAAGGGTAATTATAACGGCTGCGTAAAGGAGGTAAAGCGCTTTATAGACATTTTCACCAAGAAATATAGCAGTAGATTTTACGCCTATTTTTATGTCCTCTTCCTTATCCATCAGTGCGTATATTGTATCATACGCTGTTGACCAGAAGATATTTGCAATGAATATCATGATTGCAGGCAACCCAATCGTATTGTTTACAGCAGACCATGCCATTACTCCGCCCCAGCCAAATGTTATGCCGAGAAAAACCTGTGGAAAATGGCTTACCCTTTTTACAAAGGGGTAGATGGATGCCAGTAAAATACCGATGATAGAAAGGACTATTGTCAATGGGTTGAGAAAGAGAACCAGAATAAAAGCCAAAGCTAAAAGCGCAAGGAAGGTTAATATTGCCTCTTTGAGTTCAAGCCTTCCGTCAGCCAGCGGCCTTGTCTTTGTCCTTTCCACATATTTATCAAAGTTTCTGTCTGCAATATCATTTATCACGCACCCTGCGCTCCGCATAAGAAATGTGCCCAGTGTAAATATTGCAAGAAGTTTTAAAGGCGGCATGCCGCTGCTTGCAAGAAAAAGCGACCATAGTGTCGGTGCAAGGACAAGCAGTGTCCCGTACTGCTTTTTCAGCCTTATCAGGTCAGTTATTGCTAGTATTTTATCATTGGATAAAATTGCTGAGGACATATTTATTCCAAAAATATCTCTCTCACCCTGGACTATAGACTGTAGACTTTTTAGCCTTTAGTCTATGGTCTAAAGTCTGCTTTTATAACAGCAGGAGAAAATATCTCTAAAATTGCTGCAGTGATTCCCATTCCTCCTATTGGACTCGCAAGTAATCTGTACCGTCTTGCCCATAACAGAACATCCGCAGGGATTCTTAAATCATCTGCGACCTCCCTGCACTGTATCACCCCTATCTCCCATTTATCCCTCATCGTTAACAAATTGTGGGTCCTTAAAAGGTGCCCTATCGGCTCTTCGCCTTTTTTAAGTTTTTCTAAAAAGGTCTCATCCAGCCCTGCGACAGGAAAAACAGAACTCGCATAAACAAGCCTCTCTTTACCTTTTGTAAGCCATATATCCCTTATCATTACATCCTGATAAGGGGAAATACATAAATAATCAGCCACCCATTCTTCAATCCTGTCTTTTTTCTGGTCTTTGACTTCTACCTCAACAGGAGACATATAAAGAGACTCCAGAAGTCGGGTAAGAGAGCCATCTGATGACAGAATCAATCTCTCATGGTTGTCTAAAGAAAATCCTGAAAATAAATCAATTGTCTCCCCGAATCCAAACCATCTGTTAAAATTCCCTATAGAGGCAAAACTATAATGCATCTAAACTCCTTTTATATAGAGCGTCATAACTTCGCATACCTGCGTTACTTCTCATCTCGTCGTTGCGGCGTATGCCAAAAATACGCCTCACTCCTCACTTTCATCGCGCCTTGGTCTGCTTTGTTCCGACGCTCTATATGCGCATTTATTTATATCGCTGTATATAGAATACCCTTTACCTTCATCACCTCTTCCGCAACATACCTGACCAGGTCTTCAACCCCTTCTCCTGTAACAGCAGATATTACAAATGCCTTTATACCCTTTGCCTCAAAAAAATTCAAGATATTTGCCGCACCTGCTCTTGCCTCTGTAATATCTACCTTGTTTAAAACGACCACCTGTTTTTTATTTTTTAAATCAGGGTTAAAGGCATAGAGTTCATTGTTGATTATATCAAAATCGTTTAGCGGCTCCCGTCCTGAATCAGGGGAAAGGTCTATCATATGTATAAATATACTCGTCCTCTCAATATGTTTTAAAAACCCCACACCAAGCCCTTTCCCAGAATGTGCACCCTCGATAAGTCCAGGAATATCAGCAACCACAAAATCAGCGTAATCACCAACCCTTACAACACCAAGGTTCGGCTTCAAGGTAGTAAACGGATAATCTGCAATCTTCGGCTTTGCCTTTGATATGCGGGATATTAACGTTGATTTGCCTGCATTGGGAAAGCCTATTATACCTACATCCGCAAGGAGTTTTAGCTCCAATTTTAAGTGCCTCTCTTCTCCTTCTTCGCCAGGCTGGGCAAATTTTGGTGTTTGAAAAGTTGATGAAGCAAAATGGGCATTCCCCTTGCCGCCCCTCCCCCTCTTTGCAATCAAAATATTCTGCCCGTCGGATATAATGTCTTCTATAATCTCGCCGCTCACTGCGTCTTTTATTAAGGTTCCTACAGGGACATGGATTGTTACTGACTTTCCGTTTCTGCCGTGCCAGTTGCTTCCTTTGCCGTGCTGCCCCCTTTCTGCAACATAGTTTCTCTTATATTTAAAATCCAGAAGACTGGAGAGTCTTCTATCGCCGACTATTATTACATCCCCGCCATCACCGCCATCGCCGCCGTCAGGACCACCCTTTGGGACATACTTCTCCCTCCTGAAACTGACACAGCCTCTTCCGCCATTGCCAGCCTTTACATATATCAAAGCCTCATCTATAAACTTTGGGGATTTCATCTAAAAATCCTCACAAGCGGCTGACTACCCTGCTGGCAAACCGTCTGAGTAGGGGGCTTTTAGAGGCAACGGGTTTGCAGGCAGGGTAGTCAGCCGCTATAACTACGATAAGACTTCCATCCTCTTTTGTGTCAAATTGTTGGCATGAGTGTTTCATAATGACCTGCATAAAAAAATAGGGGTCAAATATATTATTATTGACCCCTATCAACTTTTTCAAGATTTAATAAATATTTATTGCGGATATACGCTGACCTGTCTTTTGTCCCTGCCCTTTGCCTCATATTGCACAATGCCTGAGATTTTTGCAAAAATGGTATAATCCTTGCCAAGTCCAACATTTTGTCCCGGATGAATCTTTGTGCCAACCTGACGGACAAGTATGCTTCCAGCAGGAACAACCTGACCTGAAAACACTTTTACGCCTCTCCTTTGTCCATTGCTGTCCCTTCCGTTTCTTGAACTTCCGCCTGCCTTTTTATGAGCCATTGTTTTCCTCCACTCTACCTAAATAAATTCCAATAGCCAAATCTCAATATCCAAAAGAGCTTTAGTAGTTTTGCAAATTGGAATTTGAAGTTTATTTGTTATTTGTATTTTGATATTTGATATTTAGATTTATGCTGTTATTTCTTTTATCTTTATACTCGTAAACTCCTGCCTGTGTCCGATCTTCTTATCAAAACCCTTCCTCCGCTTCTTTTTAAATGCAATAACCTTCTTTGCCTTCCCGCTTGCAACTATCTCTGCCACTACCTTTGCATTGGCGACCACAGGGCTCCCTATCTTCGCCCCTTCTCCTGCCCCTATCATCAGGACATCTTTTATCTCTATTTGGCTGCCAACATCGCCACACAGTTTTTCTACCTTAATAACATCACCTTCAGAGACCTTGTACTGCTTACCGCCTGTCTTTATTACAGCATACATATAAACAAATTACCTCCCTTTGTTATCTGGAAAAAAGTGGATGGAATTTATAACACAGCAGAAATTGAAATGTCAATTCCAAAATTACTACAGCCGTGTCTTCTCTTTTCTGTAAGCCTCTTTACCTGACTCATATGCAGCGGTTATATCAGCCTTTTTCTCTTCAACAAACTCCTTTACCTTATGAATACCCTCCTCCACATATCCACCCATACCTTCGGTTTTTTCCCTAATCTGGTCCCTCAACCTGTCTGTTGTCTCCTTCAGTTTCCGCCTGGTTTCCTCCCCTGTTGCAGGTGCATATAAAAGTGCAATGCCCGCACCTACCAATCCCCCTAACAAAAGTGCTAATGTTACCTCAAGCGTTGTAGAACCGCCTCTATCTGACATCTTCTTCACCCCCCTTTCTATAATGTTTAATGCCAAAACCTATGCCTGTTAAAAGGCTTATAATTGTTATAATTGGTGTTTTGACCTTGTTAAATAAAAGGTCTGTAAGCCCTGTTACCTTTAATCCCACATCCTTAAAATTCTTTACAACATCCCCTACATCATCCATATGCTCATTTACCTTGCCTGTTATGGATTTTAAATCAACCATCACATCTTCATATTTCTCAGCGAGGCGCTGGACATCCCTTGCTGTTTCACGGAGCTGGATAATAAGAGGTATAAGATAGAGAACAAATATAAATACCGAAATTGCTATCATGAATACAGAAATATCTGTAAGCGTAACTGTAAAGGACATAAACACCCCTTATTTGCAATGTTTGTAAATGAGTATAGCGGTAAAGAAGACTGCTGTCAAGCAAAGAAGATTTTTATTCCTCTTGCATCCTTTCAACTGCCTCTATGCATTCCTTTACAAATTGCTCAACATCTGTGCCATGCATTGTGCAGGCAAATCCAATGTCCTCTGAACCAAATGCAGGACAGTCAAAACAACCTTTCCCGAAGTATTTTATAAAAACCTCTTTTATAGCAGGATATTTCTCAACCGCCTCATTGGTCTTCATATCTTTTGTGATTTTTATCTCCATACAAACACTCTCGATCATTTGTTTTAATAATAACCAAAGGATTTGACATCAAATATGATTTTTATCATATCTAAAAACCGCTCTGAATGCTAGAAATAATTTTAATTTTTCAGGGAGGAAAATACTGTATGAAAAAGATAGACACAAAGGGTCTCATAGAATTTAAAAAAGACTCAAAGAATTCATTTTTGATATTTGATTCAAATGAGGCAAGGCTTGCATTATTCTGCTCAGAGTCGGGACAGGGTGTTTCAAAGTGCTGCTCTTCATCAAGGGTCATGATGGCAGTGCTTGAAGGCACAGGAATGTTTCTCGCAGAGGGTGAGGAGATTGAGGCAGGACCTGGTTCGGTCATTATCTGGGAACCTGGAGAGCCTCACGGCTACACCGCTAAAACAAGACTTGTATTTCTGGCAACAATAGCGCCGAAACCGTAGAGTTTAAGAGTTTTAGAGTTGAAGAGTTTGGGAGTTAAACTCCTTAACTCCTTAACTCTGTAACTCCATAACTTCACTTCGGTCTCGCCTTTGCTACTGCCACCTTTTTGCCTGATATCATGCTTTGGTGCATGACCTCTATCACCTTTTCAGCATAATCCTTCGGCACTTCAACGAATGTGAACTTGTCAAATATGCTTATGTTCCCGATTGCCTTTCCTGATATGCCTGTCTTTTCAGCAATTGATTTTACAATATCACCGGCATTTATCCTCTGCTGTTTGCCGACATTCATAAAGAGCCTGACCATGCCTGATGCAGCGCCTGTTTCTTTCTGACTTGCTTCTTCAGTAACACCAAACCCCTCTAACTGAAATTTTAAAAGCGCTGCGGCTGCCTCAACAGGCTGGATGCCTTCTGTAAGTTTATTTGCAAGCGTCAGATATGTGTCAAACTTTTTATCATCAATAAATTCCTGCACCCTTTCCTTCAATGTTTCAATCCTTGCCTCAAGCACATCCTGAACAGTCGGTAATCTCCCCTTTTTTATCTTTGTCTTTGCAGCAGACTGTATAAGCCTCATCTGCCTGTCTTCCCTCGGCGTTACAAAGGTTATGGCAACACCGCTTTTCCCTGCCCTGCCTGTCCTGCCTATCCTGTGGATATACGCATCAGGGTTCTGCGGTATGCTGTAGTTCACAACATGCGATATATTGCTTATATCCAGCCCCCTTGCAGCAACATCTGTTGCAACAAGCACATCTATCATGCCGCTTTTAAACCTCCTCATGACAGATTCCCTCTGGGACTGGCTGAAGTCGCCGTGTATTGCCTCTGCCTCATAGCCCCTGTTTTTAAGGTTTGCTGCAACATCATCAACCTCTCTTTTAGTATGACAGAACACGAGAAAAAGGTCAGAATCCTCTGAGTCTATTAGTCTTGCAAGGGCATCCATCTTTTCAGACTGCTTTACCTCGTAGAATATCTGGTCTATCTTCGGTGTTGTAAGTATATTGGCGCTGATGGCGATTTTTTCAGGCGATACCATGTACCGTTTTGATATCCTGACTATCTCATCAGGCATCGTTGCCGAAAATAAAAGTGTCTGCCTCTGCTTCGGGGTATGGTTTAATATTTTAGTTATGTCGTCCACAAAACCCATATCAAGCATCTCGTCAGCCTCATCCAGAATGACTATCTTAACCTCATTAAGTTTAAGTGTGCCCCTGTCTATATGGTCAATAACCCTGCCAGGTGTCCCGACAACTACATGAAGTCCTTTCCTCAAAACCTTTATCTGTCTTTCTATTGAAGAACCGCCGTATATCGGAAAGGCAAGCACCCTGCTGTATTTGCCGATCTTGTTTATCTCCTCGGCAACCTGTATTGCAAGTTCTCTTGTTGGTGTGAGGATAATTGCCTGCACAGAAAATTTCCTTGGGTCAACCTTTTCAATCAGGGGTATGCCGAATGCCGCTGTCTTGCCTGTTCCTGTCTGCGCCTGACCGATTATATCCTTGCCCTGCATAATAACAGAGATTGTCTTTTCCTGTATTGGCGTGGGTTCTTCAAAACCCATACCTGAAATTGCCTGAAGCACCTCTTTGCTTAAACCAAAATCAATGAATGTTTTAGATTTTAAATCTTTATTCTTTTCCATTTTTTCTCCTGTATTTTTCACCCGACTCTTACCTCCATATCCTCCAGTTTCCTTATCCTGTCCCTTATCTCTGCTGCCTTTTCAAATTCCATTTTCTTTGCTGCTGCTGTCATTTCTTTACGAAGCGACTTAATAATCTGTGGTATCTCGTGCAGAGGTATGTATTCCTCCTCTCCTTCCTCGACAACTGGCACAGTATAGTAGTCTTTCTCATAGACTGATGCAAGAATATTCTTTATACTGCTCTTTATTGTCTCAGGGGTTATATTGTTTTCTTTATTATACTCTGCCTGAATCTTCCGCCTCCTGTTTGTCTCATCTATTGCCTTTTTCATTGAACCTGTAATTACATCAGCATACATAATCACTGCCCCTTCCACATTCCTCGCAGCCCTTCCGCATGTCTGGATTAAAGACCTTCCTGAACGGAGAAAACCCTCTTTGTCAGCATCCATTATTGCAACAAGCGAGACCTCAGGCAAATCTAAACCTTCCCTCAAAAGGTTTATGCCTATGAGACAGTCAAACTCTCCAAGCCTCAAATCCCTTAATATCTCAACCCTTTCCAGTGTCTCAATATCCGAATGCAGATATTTTACCTTCAAGCCCAAATCTGCATAATACTGCGTCAAATCCTCTGCCATCCTTTTGGTAAGTGTTGTAACAAGCACCCTTTCCTTTTTTTCAACCCTCTTTCTTATCTCTCCATAGAGGTCATCAACCTGCATCTTTGCAGGCTTTACTTCAATAGCAGGGTCAATAAGACCTGTTGGCCTTATTATCTGCTCAACAACACATCCGCCTGCCTTTTGGATTTCATAATCACATGGAGTTGCTGAAACATATATAGCCTGATTTATCCTCTTTTCAAACTCCTCAAATTTAAAGGGTCTGTTGTCAAGCGCAGAAGGAAGCCTGAAGCCGTATTCAACAAGTGTCGTTTTCCTTGACCTGTCGCCGTTATACATGCCGTTTAACTGCGGGATTGTTATATGGCTTTCGTCAATTATGAGCAGAAAATCAGAAGGGAAATAATCAATGAGTGTATAAGGCGGCTCACCTACAAGTCTTCCTGCAAGATGCCTTGAATAATTTTCTATGCCTGAACAATAGCCCATCTCTTCCATCATCTCAAGGTCATACATAGTCCGCTGCTCTAATCTCTGTGCCTCCAAAAGTTTGTTATTTGCCTTTAACTCTATTAGCCTCTCTCTGAGTTCATCCCTTATATCATCCATTGCCCTTTTGAGATTATCCCTTGTTGTCACATAATGGCTTGCAGGGTGTATCACAACCCTGTCTATCCGCTTTATGACTTTTCCTCTTACAGCATCAATCTCTGCTATAGTTTCAATCGTATCCCCGAAAAACTCAAGTCTTATAGCCATGTCCCCTTCATAAGCAGGGAATATATCCACCACATCACCCTTTACCCTGAATGTGCCCCTGTAAAAATCATAGTCATTCCTCTGATACTGCATCTCAACAAGCCTTCTCAAAACATCGTCCCTCTGGATGTTTATTGCCTTTTCTGCATAGAGATGAATGGAACTGTAATCAGACGGCGAACCAATGCCGTATATGCACGAAACAGATGCAACTATAATCACATCATTCCTTGTAAGTAGAGAATGTGTTGCAGAGTGCCTGAGTTTATCTATCTCATCATTTATTGATGCGTCTTTTTCAATGTATGTGTCTGTTGTCGGCAGGTATGCCTCTGGCTGGTAATAGTCATAGTAAGATACAAAATATTCAACCCTGTTTTCAGGGAAGAGTTCCTTAAACTCTGCATACAACTGCGCTGCAAGGGTCTTGTTCGGTGCAAGGACAAGGGTGGGCTTATTTATATTTGCAATAACATTTGCGACTGTGAATGTCTTGCCTGAGCCGGTAACACCCAGCAAAACCTCGTGCTGAAGCCCATTTTCGAGCCCATCGGTCAATTCAGATATTGCCTTTGGCTGGTCGCCTTTTGGAGTAAAGTTTGTTGTGAGGTTAAAGGTATTCAAGGTTATGAGTTAAGGGTATTGTTTCTCCTCCACCTCTTTGCAGGCGGGGCAGGCAGCCGTAAATACTTACAAGATTTTCATCCCCCGATGTAGAGCCAAAGGCTCATGTAGGTTTATTCCAGTTTTCCAACCGCATCCCCTATCCTCTTTAAGCCTTCCTCTATATTCTCCATTGATGTTGCGTATGAGAGTCTTATGTAGTTCCAGCCGCCGAATGCGTCGCCCGGCACAACTGCAACCCCTGCCTCATCAAGAAGGAACTCTGCAAAGTCTGTTGATGTCTTTATAACCTTGTCTCCAAACCTCTTGTTCAAAAGTCTTCTTACATTCGGAAATACATAAAACGCACCCTTCGGCATGATGCACTTTATACCTTTTATTGCATTCAAGCCCCCAACTATCTTATTGCGCCTTTTAGCAAATTCCTCAACCATTCTTTCAACTGCATCCTGAGAACCGTTCAAAGCCTCAACCGCTGCCTTCTGTGATATGGAGCATGGGTTTGATGTTGATTGGCTCTGGATGTCTGTCATTGCCTTTATAAGTTCTTTTGGACCCGCTGCATAACCTATGCGCCACCCTGTCATAGAATACGTCTTTGAAACACCGTTTAATACTATTGTCTGTTTCTTCACATCCTCTGAAAATGACGCAATTGAAACAAACGGCTGGTTATCATAAATGAGTTTTTCATAAATCTCGTCAGAGATAATAAATACGCCCTTTTTCAGGCAGACATCTGCAATGAATTTCAGTTCTTCAGGTGTATAAACAGCTCCTGTAGGGTTTGAAGGGCTATTTATTATTACAGCCTTTGTTGCAGGTGTTATATATTCATTTACATCACCTGCTGTTATCTTAAACCCGAACTCTTCCTTTGACGGCGGTATGACAGGGTCTGCGCCTGCAAGGGATACCATCTCAGGATAAGACACCCAGTAAGGTGAAGGTATAATGACTTCGTCACCGGGATTGAACATCGCCATGCACAGATTAAATATAGAATGTTTGCCGCCGCATGAAACAAGTATCTCTGACCTTTCATAAACAAGGTCATTATCCCTCCTGAATTTTTCTATTATGGCATCCTTTAATTCATTTATTCCGCCGACAGCAGTATATTTTGTAAAGCCGTCTTTGATAGCCTTTATCCCTGCCTCTTTGATATTTTCAGCCGTGTCAAAGTCAGGCTCACCAACTCCAAAATCTATAATGTCAAAGCCCCTTGCCTTCATCTCATTTGCCTTTGCAGTAATCGCCATAGTAGGCGATGGTTTTATCTTCTTTGCCCTTTCAGAAAGCATTTAAATCCCTCCTGTTTTATTTGAAACTCTTAACTTTAAATAGTTTTATCAGTTTCTTTGCTACATTTGGCGGCACAAACCCCCTGACATCTCCGCCAAGCCTTGCTATCTCTTTTAGAAACCTTGAACTCATATAAGCATAATCCGCCTTTGTCATCATAAACACTGTCTCTATATTCGGGTCAAGATTCCTGTTTGTAAGCGCCATCTGAAACTCATACTCAAAATCAGATATTACCCTGAGTCCCCTGAGTATAACATTTGCCTTTTTCCTGTGCATATAATCTATAAGGAGTCCGCTAAAACTCTCAACCTTGATATTCTTATATTTCTTTGTCGCCTCTTTTATCATCTTAACCCTTTCAATAACACTGAAAAGAGGGTTTTTCTTTTCACTTTCTGCAACAGCAACAACCATCTCATCAAAAAGTTTCTGCCCCCTTTCGATTATATCAAGGTGTCCGCTTGTTATAGGGTCAAATGTGCCGGGATAAATCCCGATATGCTTTGTCATTGAATCCTCTCCTTAAAATTTTTATAAAATCTTACAACCGTATCGCCGTATCTGCGTACATCAAATTCTTTTAACCGCAAAAGACTCTCATCAACTCCAGTCCTCTTTGATGTCTCCAGAACTATTATGCCATCATCAGCCAAAAGTTTATTCTTCTCAATCAACTCAAGTATCGTGCCAGCATCTTCTCTCCTATAAGGCGGGTCTATAAATATCAGGTTAAATCCTTTGCCAAGTCTGAAAGCGGAAGGCTGAAGCGCTTTAATAACATCCATCTTGATAATATTATATCTTTCTGTAAGTCCACATGTATCAAGGTTTTTCTTTATTATCCTGAGTGCTGAGGCATTATTATCCACAAATACAGCATGTTCTGCACCCCTGCTTAACGTCTCGATCCCCATTGCGCCTGTACCTGCAAAAAGGTCAAGCACGGCCTTATAACAAAATTCTTTACCTAGTATATTGAATATCGCCTCCCTGACTTTGTCCGATGTGGGTCTTATTGAAAGTCCTTGCGGTGCAAAAAGCCTTTTCCCCTTTGCAATGCCGGCAATAATCCTCATCTACTCCCTATTACCTTAACATTTATAACCCTGTTTCTCGGACCATCAAATTCTGAAAAATATATTGCCTGCCACTGCCCTAACTGCAACTTGTTATTTGCAACAGGAACAGTCGCACTGTTGCCAACCAGTACAGATTTTATATGCGCATCAGCATTCTTGCCATAATCCCCCTTGTTGTGCCTGAAACTCTCTTTATTCGGGACCAACTCGTTTAATATGTCATGGAGGTCTTTTGCAAGTTCAGGGTCATTGTTATTAAGGTGTATGCCTGCTGTTGTATGTCCTGTGAATATAACTGCACTCCCTTCTTTTATCCTGCTTTCAAATACAACAGCACCAACCATATCGGTGATATCTATGTCTTCTGCCTTTTGGGTTGTAGTAACCCTGATTGTATCGCTGAATATATGCATCTTACCTCCTCTCGGGTCAATTCTGATTTTAAGTTTAAGAAAGTATATTTGAAAGAATCATCTTTGTCAATAACACTTGACCTTCTATGCTGTTATTGCTAATAATATAAACAAAATTTTTGTAAGGAGATATAATAATATGAAAAAAAGTCTGCTCTATCTATTTGTCATAACAATCTGGGTAATTCTGACAGGCATGGGGCAATCGCCGCAGAACGAAGTGCCAAAGCCAGAGATAAGGTTTAATGCAACTATTACAGATGACCAGGGTATTTCAACAAAACTGCAGGAAATCAGTTGGGAAGGCAAGGTTTACCTGATGGGGACAAGAGGCAGAGGAACAGTTTCAATTCCGTTTGAAAAGGTAAAAAGGGTTGTATTCCTGGGCGAGGCAAGGGGGGGTAAAAAGGATGCACAGGTAACCTTGCGGAACGGTGAAGTCGTTGCAATCACATTTGACGACGAAAACAGGTTCTACGGCACAACAAGTTTTGGGAATTATAGAATTCAGGCAAGAAATGTAAAAGAGATACTATTTGAGTAGGGAAGAGTATTACAGATTATTCAATATGTTCTTAAAATGGATTGCAGATGCGGTGTCGCCGTTTATTATAAGTTTTCTTGAAAAGAAAACTGTATCAGGGTCTTCCTTGCCGAGTAAGAGTCCGAATAAAACATTTGTCTCACCTTGCATTGTGACATCCACATTTCCTGCAAAATTTGGAATGACTTTTATATCACCGTCCTTAATATGAAAGTAAAAATTCTTTTTTATATCAGAGGCAGTAAACAGAAAAACTTTATCGCCTAATTCCTTAAGCCTCTCCTTAAAGGTGGGGTTGCTATCAAGGATTGCACCCATAAAAACACCCATGCCTATTGCCTCAATCCAGAGAGGCATAAATTTTAAAAAGGCAGTTGCCGGTTGCTGGTTGCCAGTTATCAGGACTTCCCTAAACCTTGAACCTTGAACCTTGAGCCACTCTTTAACTTCTGACTTCTGACCCCTGACCTCTGACACCTGTTTCATACTTTCACCCCGACATGCACTGCTGCAATGCCGTTAAAGAGATTATAGTATTTAACATTAAAAAGCCCTATTCCCTCAAGCATCTTTTTCAACTCTTCCTGAATTGGAAATTTTCTGATAGACTCTGGCAGGTATGTGTATGCCTCTCTATTGCCTGTAACAATATCACCTATCTCAGGGAGTATATTGAATGAATACAGGTCATAAACCCTGCTGAATAGTTTTGATGTCGGGTGCGAAAATTCAAGGCACATAACCCTGCCCCCGGGCTTTGTAACCCTTGCCATCTCTTTAAACGCCTTTTCAATGTATGTAACATTTCTTATGCCGAAACTCACTGCGGCAGCATGGAATGTATTATCAGGAAAACCTATATCCTCTGCATCGCCCTGGACATACTGGATGTTTTTCAAAAACCCTCTGTCAACGCACTTGCGTCTCCCTTCTTCAATCATCTCCCCGTTTATATCATAGATAACAACCATGCCATTTTCTCCAACCTTCTTTGCCATGAGTATTGCGATATCCCCTGTCCCGCCTGCAACATCAAGTGCAATATCCCCCTGTTTGAGCCTTGCCTTTTCGACAAAAAACCTCTTCCAGAGTCTGTGAACGCCAAGACTCATTAAATCATTCATCAAGTCGTATCTACCAGCAACAGATGAAAATATATTTGCCACGCGCGGCTTTTTTTCTTCCACCGGAATAACCTTGCTGCCAAAGTATGTCGTGTTTTTATCTTCCATATATTGCCTCTAGTCCATTTTTCTTATCATCAAAATTATAAGAAATATGCTCATAACCACACCTGCAATAAATCCTATCCCGCTTAAAAAAGGCACACCAAGAAGCCTGTAACTGTCTTCTCTGCTGGCAAATGCAAGGAGAGAAGAGCCTATGAATAGTCCTGCCAGCATAATCCCCATCGTTAATCTCTGACCGAGTTTGGAAATCTCATCTAATAGTGTACCAAGTTTATGATGAACAAAACCAATCTTTAAATCCTCATTGAGTGTTTTATCCAAGATGGAATGCACCTGATACGGCATACCACTAACGATCTCTGCAATACCCGAAACCCTCTCTTTTCCCCTTTCATAAATCCTCTTAGGTGATGTCTTTTCTTTTATCATCCATTTGTAAATCATAGGCTTCACAATTCCCCATACATTCAGTTCAGGGTTTAACTGCCTTCCAACACCTTCAATTATCACCATTGATTTTTGCAAGAGTAAAAGATTCGGCTGGAGTCTCATGTTAAACCTTCTTGCTGTTCTTATAAGCCTGAACAAAAGTGCTGATATATCTATCCTCTCAAGAGGCTTGTCAAATATGGGCTCTGTTATCTCCCTCAAAACATCTTCAAACTCATTTATATCCACATCCTTTGATATAAGCCCCATGTCCCTGTGTATCACTGCCATCTGGCGGTAATCTCTTTTAACCAGATTATAAAGCATACCTGCAAGATACCGCCTGACACTGTCATCAATCCTGCCAATGATGCCGAAATCAAGGTAAATGATAACACCGTCCTGTCTCGCAAAAATATTCCCGGGATGGAGGTCTGCGTGAAACACACCGAATTCAAAGACCTGCTTAAAAAACGCATTGAGCGCATCTGTTGTAAGTTTTTTAATATCAATCCCAAGCGCCTTTATCTTTTCAGATTCGTCAAAAGGAACGCCATATATCCTCTCCATTGTTAAGACATCAGTAGTTGTGTAGTCCCAGAACACTTTAGGAATCTGGACAGTATTATCTCCCTCAAACATCTTGTGGAATCTTGTGATATTGACACCCTCAACCGCAAAGTCCTGCTCCTTTGATATGACCCTTTTGAATTCATCAACAACCTCTGTTGGTCTGTATCTGCGGAATGTCGGCACATATTTGTCTATTAGTCTTGCAATTGTGTACATAACAGAGATGTCCTGCTCAATAGTCTTATCAATGCCCGGTCTTTTAACCTTTACTGCGACCTCATTGCCATCGTGCAGTAATGCATAATGAACCTGCGCAATGGATGCAGATGCGCAAGGGGTTTCATCAAATGTCTTGAATTTCTCGGAAAGGGGCGATTTTAAGGATGTCTCAACAGTTTTTTTTACATCTGCAAACGGGAATGGCGGGACCATGTCCTGAAGTTTTTTAAATTCCTCAAGCCAGTCCGGCGGGAGCATATCAGCACGGATTGAAACAATCTGCCCAAGTTTTACAAATACAGGACCAAGTTCTTCAAGGAGCATCCTGACGCGCTGCGGCAGGGTAAAATCCTGTGTTACCTTTTTGCTCCTAAGGAATAAGACCTTTTCAAAGACAGCAAAGAAAGGAAGTATCTTTAGTTCCTTTATCAGGTCACCGAAGCCATATTTTATGAATGTCCTGATTATTCTATAAAGCCGTTTTATATTTTTGTATGTTTTTGAAGGCATAGGAAAATACCGTGCGTGATGCGTGTGCATTATGCAGGGGGACTGTCCCTATTCTACGACTCCGCTTCGCTCCGTCCGTAAATAGGGACAGTCCCCTTCCTGCCCTAGAAAAATACCGTGCTGCATGCGCGTTGTGCGTTATCCGTTTTTCCCTGACCCCTGACCCCTGCCCCCTGCTCCTTGTCTTTCAAGTTCCTCTATCCTCTTCTCAAGTCTATCTACCTTTTCCCGCGCCACCTGCGCCATTTTTTCTATAACATCAATGTCCTCACGGGTAGCAACCTTAAATTTCTCCAGTATTTCTTGAACAGCATTTTTTATATGTTCATCTATCATCTCTTTGCCTGACTTTGCAGCAGCAACAACCCCCCTCAATATCTTTACTGCATCCTCTACAACCTTATTTTCAAGTTCTTTTCTTGGGGGCAATTTTGATTCACCTGTATCTTCTTTCTTTGCCTCTTCTGCAAGTTCATCTACAGCCTGTTTTAACTTCTTCTCAATTCCCATGCCAATCAAAATTGCCTTATCTAAAATGTCTGCCATATTTACCCTCCCTCTAAAAAATTAAATCCAAAAATGTTCACGCTCAAAAATTGCCCAGATGCCTGGCGGCAAACTAAAAGGCTCCAGATGCAAGGCGGAGCAAGGCTTCAAGCAAAGCATACTTTTAGCGTATGTTGAGCGAAGAAGCCGCAGCGACAACGCTGCAGATGGACTTTTTGGGAGCCGCCAAATATTCCTTCCCTGCCTTTCCCATATACCACCCATTGCAAAAGCCAGTTTGACTTGTTTGTTTTAGCATTGTCATTCCTTCTTCACCTGAAATCTCTCCATCAATTCTTTTCCTAAAGATATTAACAATATCCTTTGTATTCTGCCACTGCGGTGAAATTCGCAAAGCCTTAACATCAATCTCTTTTAAATCTTCAATAAATTCAACAAGTGTATATACAAGCCCGCTTAATATAGATGTGCCGTTTATAGTGAATAGCGGCTCTTTTTCAATGGTTCGCAGTATCATCCCGTCAGGATGAAGCCTGCAGTGATGTTTGCAGTCGTCCTTATTCAAACCATATTCCCTTGATGTATAACACCGCCATGAAAATGCAAGCGGAACCTTGCCATGCGCAAATACTTCTCCGTCAATATTTGTGTTCTGTATGTTATATTCAATCGCATCCCTTGAGAGTTCAACAGGAAACACAACCCTGTTAACACCAATACCCTGCAAAAACTGTATGGACGGCACATTGTAGGTGGTGATGTGTGGTCCTGCAATGATTTCAAATCCCCCCATCCCCCCTTTACTAAAGGGGGGCAAAGGGGGATTTATAATATTAAAAGCACTCATATCATTTGCTTCTATGGAAAAAGGAAGTTGCACAATATCCCTTACAAGATTTAGTTCATCCTCATTGCTAACAACAGCCAAACTTGAGACAATGACTTTTTTGTCTGCATCTTCAAGTTTCTTTCCGATATTTTCTATATCCTTTAAGGTCAAACCATTTTTCTTTGAGCATACCACCTCGCCAAGATACACCCTGTCAACAGGCATATCCTTTACCTCATCATAAAACCCGAATAAGTCTTCTCTTTTCCAGTCAAATAAAACCGGTCCAAGTGTTAACTGCATTTCATTTCTCCAGATAACATCCAAGTGTCGGCTTTGTGCCTTCAAATGTTGCATTTGCCAATGACATCAGATTATCGTCAATTCTGTATGAAGATGGGTTTTTATAGTACATATCAATTGCCTTTCTCAAGGCAGAGGTTACAGTTGCAACATATGCCTTTGTCCTCTGCCTGCCCTCTATCTTCAAGGCATCAATACCTGCCTCAATAAGTCTCGGTATTATCTCCATAACATTTAATGATTCGGGCTCTTCAAATGAGTAGAAGTATTCTCCCTTTTCTGTAATATATCTGCCCTTGCAGCATGTTGGATAAGGCGATGTCTCACCAGGTGCAAGGTTATTTAACACAACATTGTTTAAAGTTATTTTCATGTGGTCATTTTCATTTATAAACCTGACAAACCTTGACGGAGAACATGCGCCCTCTGTATTTGTTGAAGCGCCTGTAACAAATGACGAAAGGTAGCACCTCCCTTCAATATTTATACAGAGCCCACCGAGCGCAAAGACCTCAAGTTCAACATCAGTATTGTCCCGCAGCGCCTTCATCTCTTTTACAGTCAACACCCTCGGCAGGATGACCCTTTTAATGCCAAAATATTTTTTGTAGAAATTTATGCTCTCATAATTTGAGGCACTTGCCTGAACGCTTAAATGAAGATTCACATCAGGATATTTGTCCCTTGCATATTTAAGAATGCCCAGATTGGCAATGATAAGTGCGTCCGCACCAAGAGATACTGCCTTATCGACCGAGTTATACCATTGATGATATGTATTACCCTGCGGAAATGTGTTTATGGCGATATATACCTTTTTACCTTTTTTATGGGCATATGATATGCCTTCTGCAAGTTTCTGAGTGGTAAAATTCAAGCCTTCAAAATTGCGGGCATTCGTAGCATCATTAAAGCCTGTATAAACCACATCCGCACCATTATCGATTGCAGCCTTTAAAGACGGCAGGTTCCCTGCGGGACATACGAGTTGAAGAACCTCTCTAGCACGTTGTGGTGTTCTTCCCGTGTAAGGAAGTGTATTATTTTCATTGTTCCCCCTTGACCCAGCCCCTTTTAGCGGGGATTGCGGGGGAACTGCACGTTCAATCTTTTTCATAGATAGAATTCCTCTTGCAACTGGCAAATAAAAGGTTAGTTTTTGATCAGAATAATTATCTATTGTTTTATGCCATATCCCAAATAGTTTATATTCATATTGTCAGAGATTTTAAATTCAAATTCCAGCGGGTTGAAGGTCATGCCTTTAATCTCAAGGACTTCAATTCCATTTTGCCTCAATAGATTAACCAGTTCGCTCGGTCTTATAAATCTTTTGAAATCATGTGTTCCCTTTGGCACCATGTTCAGGATATTCTCAGCCATAAATATTGCAAAAAACCTTGCCGAGATTGTCTTATTGATTGTAGAGAAAAAAAAATATCCTTTGCTTTTCAGAAGGCTGCATGCGCCTTTCAGAAATATGGCTAAATCGTCAAGATGCTCCAAAACCTCAGCACAGATGACTGCATCATAAGAAGTTCGAAGTTCAGGGTTGGAAATGAGTAGTTGGGATGGCGATGCAAGTTTATAGTCTATTTCAAGCCCTGATTCCCTTGCATGCAGTCTTGCAGCGTCAATGGCAACAGGTGATAAATCTATGCCTGTAACTAAAGCGCCTGCTTTTGCAAACTCTTCGGAAAGGATACCCCCGCCGCAACCAATATCAAGGACTGTTTTATCTTTCAGGTTATCTATCTTCTCTGAAAAATATGAATACCTTAACGGATTTATCCTGTGGAGGGATACAAACCTGCCTTCAGGGTTCCACCACTCTTTGCCGTATGCATCAAATTTTTTGGTCTCTGCATTTTCTTCCATCACACAACTTTTACCTTCTTTTCCTTCTTTTTATACTCAAGTTTATTAAGTGCATTTATGTATGCCTTGGCGCTTGCAACTATTATATCAGTATGAGCGCCCTGCCCTAACACAATATGGTCATCCTCCTGAATCCTGACAGTAACCTCACCCTGTGCATCTGTTCCGCCTGTTATGGCATTGACAGAATACTTGAGGAGTTTGCTCTTTGTCTTTGTGATATGAGCAATGGTCTTGTAAACCGCATCAACAGGACCATCGCCAAAACCTGCTTCTTTCACATGCTTGCCGTCTATATACATCTCTACAAATGCATTTGGAACTGATTCTGTGCCGCTTACAACATTTAACTTATCCAGTTTAAACCTCTCAGGTATCTCTATCCTCAGAATTTCATCTGCAACTATAGCCTCTATGTCTTCATCAAATACCTCTTTCTTCTGGTCAGCAACCTTTTTAAACCTTTCAAATGCCTTATTCAAATCATCGTCTGAAAGTTCATAGCCAAGTTCTTTTAACCTTGTCTTAAACGCATGCCTTCCTGAATGCTTGCCCATAACAAGTTTTGAGTGAGAAATGCCAATTGACTCAGGTCTTATAATCTCGTATGTGGTCTTTTCCTTTAAGAGTCCGTCCTGATGGATGCCTGATTCATGGGCAAATGCGTTATCCCCGACTATCGCCTTGTTGGGCTGCACCATAATACCCGTTATACTGCTTACAAGCCTGCTTGTGGGATATATCTGCTCTGTAACAATCCTTGTATCAAGGTTCAAAATATCCTTCCTTGTCCTTAAAATCATAACAATCTCTTCAAGAGAGGCGTTTCCAGCCCTTTCTCCTATGCCATTTATAGTGCATTCAACCTGTCTTGCGCCATTCATAACAGCGGCAAGTGAATTTGCAACAGCAAGCCCCAAATCATTATGACAGTGAACGCTTATCACTGCCTTTTTTATATTACTGACATTCTCCTTTATACCCTTTATCAATGCGCCGAATTCAGTTGGTATAGAATAACCTACAGTATCTGGTATATTTATTGTAGAAGCGCCTGCATCTATCACTGCCTCAATTACTTCATAAAGATATACAGGCTCTGAACGGCTCGCATCCATTGGTGAAAATTCAACATCATCTACATACCCCCTTGCCCTCTTTACCATGTCCACAGCCCTTTTTTTTGCCTCTTCCCTTGTCATTTTGAATTGGTGTTTGAGATGAATGTCTGATGTTGAAATAAATGTATGTATGCGCGGTTTAGGCGCGCCCTTAAGAGCCTCCCACGCCTTGTCTATATCTTCCGGTTTTGCCCTTGCGAGGCTGCATATTACAGGACCATCCACCTCATGGGAAATCCTTTTCACAGCCTCAAAGTCCCCTGGTGAACTGATGGCAAAACCTGCCTCGATTATATCAACACCGAGCCTTGCAAGTTGTTTTGCAATTATTATCTTCTCTTCCACATTCATTGAGGCACCCGGAGACTGTTCACCGTCTCTAAGTGTTGTATCAAATATTTTTATATAATCCATAATAAACTCCGTTAATATATAACCTATCTTGAAGGGTTGTCTGTTTTAACCAATTCGCTGCCAGTTACGGTTTTCTTTTGAAGCATCTGCAGCCTCTTCCTGAAAAACAGCATGGCAACAGGACCAGACATAACATAACCAAATGTAAGTATAAACAGCATTATCTGCGGCTCAGCAGCAATCGTAATAAGAAGCAGTATCAAGCCAACCAGGAGCATAAAAGGCATTCTCTGGGTCAGATTCAACTCCTTGAAACTATAATATTTGATGTTGCTGACCATAAAGAATGCAAGGAGATAAACAAGTATAAGAATTGTTACATGCTTTGTTATTTCCCCATAGCCAAAATAGAAGAATACAAGAACTGTGGATGCAACAAGTGATGCTGCAGCAGTTATTGGAAGACCATTAAAACTCCTGCTCTCAATAGTGCTTACCTGCACATTGAATCTTGCAAGCCTTAACGCACCGCATACGACATATAAAAATGCTGCGAGCCATCCGTATCTGCCGAAGGGTCTTAAAGCCCATGTGAATATAAGTATTCCCGGTGCAAGGCCGAATGCAATCAAATCAGCAAGGGAATCGTACTCTACACCAAACCTGCTTGTTGTACCGGTAAGCCTTGCTATCCTTCCGTCAAGTCCGTCAAGCACCGCAGAGATAAGTATTGCTATTGCAGCCTTATCAAATGCTCCATCAAGGGATGCGATAATTGAATAAAAACCTCCGAAGAGACTTGCGGATGTTAAAAGATTTGGTAAAAGATATATCCCCTTTTTTATGCCTTCTGGTTTTTCTCTTTGCCTGTCAATCATTTTAAATACCCCAGAATTGATGCACCTGCCTTTACCTTATCGCCGACCTTTATATTTACTCTGCAATCAACCGGCAGATATACATCAAGCCTTGAACCAAATCTTATCATACCAAATCTTTTGCCCTTTTCAACTACATCGCCTTCTTTTAAATAGCAGACAATCCTTCTTGCAATAAGCCCTGCTATCTGGATAAAAAGGACTTTCCTGCCATTTGCAGTCTCCAGCAAAACTACGTTCTGCTCATTCTCAAGAGATGCCTTATCAAGATTTGCTGAAAAGAATTTGCCAGGATTATAGAAAAGACCAACCACCCTTCCTGACACAGGAACCCTGTTCACATGAACATTAAAGACATTCATAAAGATGCTGACCTTCACTGCATCTGCTTTCAAAAAACGGTCTTCAAACACCCTGCCTGCAAATATTACCTTTCCGTCAGCAGGGGATACAATGGAGTTTTCGTCAGCAGGTATCACCCTTTCAGGGTTTCTGAAAAACCAGAGTACAAATAGAGTGAGCAGAGTAAAAAAGATTGCAGGATACCTGATTCCAAAATACCAGAGGGCTGAACTAATAACTAAAAGGGGAATAATAAAGGGAAGCCCTTCTAGTGCTATCGGAGTATTTCCGTTCATATTTAAATAATTATCTGATATAGCAGTAAGGATTGCAAGGGATTTTTAGGCTATGTACACTTGTCGCCTCAATGGGAGATGTCGTTGGAAGCCATGAAAATGTTTGCACGAATGAATTCGTGCCTACATCTTTTGTAGGCACGGTTTCAACCGTGCCAATGCCAAGGTTATTATTGATGCACATAAAGGAAGGATAGAGGTTAAAATGGTGATTATCTCATCGCTTCTTATTTTACCTGAGCCTTATAATCTGCAACTTTTTTCTCCAACTCCTCAACCCTTGCCTCTAATTTCTTTATCAACTCTTTTCTGTGCCCCAGTTCAAGTTCCCTGCCAACCATGAGTTTGTTGAATCTTTCAACTATATCAAGTTTATCCTTTAGTTCATTCTCAAGTCTTTTTCGCTCTGTTATATCCCTTATAATACCTGTTGCATGCCACTCTCCCTTTACATTCATTGCAGAAACAGAGAGTTCAATGGGAAATTCTGCTCCCTCTTTTTTAATGGCAGTGAGTTCAACGGTTTTCTTAGTAATATTACCCTCGCCTGTTTTAAAAAATTCTTTAAGCCCTTTCTCTGACTTTTCCCGTAAATTTTCAGGGACAATCAGTTTATGGAGTTCTTTCCCAATCGCTTCAGCAGCAGTATATCCAAAAATCTCCACTGCCTTTTTATTCCATATGTAGATTGCATCTTTCTCATTTATGCAAACTATTGCATCATTTGCAGTCTCGGTCAAAACCCTGTATCTTTCCTCGCTCTCCATTAAAAATTTTTCAGCCTGCTTTCTCTCTTCAACTTCTTTATTTAATTCAGCAGTCCTCAACATAACCCTCTGTTCCAGTTGCTCATTGAGCCTTTTCAATGCCTCCTCTATCTTTATCAACTTTTTGTTCTTCATTATTGCACTTTCATAGGTGGAAAGGAGTAGAGTCAATGTCTGACCACGGTTGGCAGATATTTTATATTTCTTTCCTTTGTACAAAACCTCAGTAGATTTTTCCTCCGGTCTATTTTTGAATAAAACAGGGTTTTCCAATATAAACACAGCACTTGAAAGAATATGGTCATTATCATATGGCTTAGTTATATAAAATTCAGCGCCTGAATTCAGCCCTTTTATTATCTCTTTAATGTCCGTAAGTTGTGTAAGGAGTATTATAGGAATGCCTTTTAAGGCATCGTTCCCTTTCAATTCCTTGCACATCTGGTATCCATCCATGACAGGCATCAGGATGTCAGATATAATCAAGTTCGGTCTTTCCTTCTCTGCCATTTGCAGCCCTTCAGCGCCATTTTTTGCCCAGACGACATTATAACCTTTTTCAGTCAGGAGTCTTTTGAGCATTACTGCCTGGATTTCGCTGTCCTCAACGATTAGTATTTTGGAATTTGGATTTTGGGTTTTGGAATTATTTTTTGGCATGGCAGCCTCCTTTGACTCGTATTTCGTATGTAATTGGCAACCGCAGTGCTTGCCCCTGAATGCTTTTATCAGGGGCTTTACGCCTGCGATATACGCACCCATAAAGGGTGCGGCTACAATCTTATTTGCATCAGCATTTCCCCAATCTCATCTGGTGAAGCAATATATTTTGCAGCGCCTAAATCTATTGCCTGTTTTGGCATTCCGAATACTATGCTTGTTTCTTTATCCTGGGCTATTGTAATCCCACCTGCCTCTTTAACTGCAAGCATACCCTCTGCACCATCCCTTCCCATGCCTGTTAGAAGAACACCTAAAACTGCATTGCCATAATAACAAACAGCAGAGCGAAACGTTACTGTTATGGATGGTCTATGCCCTTCATAGGGCATATCTTCAGCAGAGACAAATCTGCCTTCTTTGTCAAACATTAGATGCCTGCCCTCTTCAGGGAAATATATCGTCCCCGTTAACGGAGATTCCCCTGTTCTTGCAATTTCTACTTTCATTTTGCATTGAGATGAAAGCCATTCCACAAGACCATTCAAAAATCCTTCACTTATATGCTGGACACATACAACAGGCAATGAAAAATCTTCAGGCAGTTTACGGAGCACCTCCTGAAGCGCAACAGGTCCGCCTGTTGAGGCGCCGATGACGATAATCTTTGGCTTTAAATCACCTAATCTTCCCTTTGCTGTAGAGGGAGCAAGGTGGATTTCTTTTTTTAACTCTGTACTCGGCTTGACCCTCCGTATAATCTTTACCCCTGAAAGTATTCTTACCTTTCTTGCCAGTTCCACAGCAGACTCCTGAATCTCTGCATCTGTTCCTGCGTGGGGCTTTGGAGATATATCAATGGCGCCTGCGGCAAGCATGTTAAATACATTAGAAGAAGGTTTATCCTTTTTTACAGATACGCTTATAACCAAAATCGGCATTGGATGTCTTGCCATAACCTCTTTTGTGAACTTAATCCCGTCCATCACAGGCATATGGATGTCCGCACAAATAACATGGGGGTCTAATTTTGGTATCATCTCCAGCGCCTCTTTCCCATTACATGCTGTCCCAACCACTTCAATATCAGGAGAAAGAGAAAGCATCCTCTTGAGCATCGTAATGGCAATAGGAGAATCGTCAACAAGAAGAACCTTTATTAATGCGGAATTCGGAGTGCGGAGTGCGGAATTATTCATTTTTTGCTGCCTCTCGCTATCTTGATTGATGTGATTACAATGGCAACAAGCTCGTCGCTTTCTTTTATCAATGAATCAAGCAGGGGCTTGTCTACTATAATATTCATCTCTTTTATCATCTCCAGCCAAAATTGTGTTTCATCCGCCTCTTCTTCTATAATGCCCATTTTTGATATAAAGTCTGCACCCGACCGCGCACGACATGCCGCCCTATAGTTAGCTGCAACAGAGGTTCCTGACCTGAATATCTGATTGCCTATTAATCTTCCTTCTCTATTATCAGGAAGTACCCTGCATAGCTCTATTATCCGTTTGGCGAATTCTTTTGTCCTCTTCCTCAGATTATTCTCTTTCACATTACTCCTCGTATCCTGCATTCAGATGTTTTTTCATTCCGCATTCCGAATTCCGCACTCCGCATTCAAATGAGTCTTTTCAATGTCTCCAACAGCGCCTGCTGGTCAAACGCAGGTTTTGCAATGTATGCATTTGCCCCTGCCTCAAGCCCTTTTTTCCTGTCCTCATCTGATGCAAGTGTTGTTACAAGAATTACGGGCATCTCCTTATACCTCTTGTCCTGTCTAATCTTTGCTGTGAGTGTCAAGCCATCCATGGTCGGCATTAGGATATCGGAGACAACTGCATCAAATTGTTGCGCCCCAAGTTTATTCCACGCATCCATTCCATCCACTGCTGCAACAACCTCATACCCCGCGCCTTCTAATATCCGTTTTTCCTGCGCCCTTGTTACAATGCTGTCCTCTGCAAGGAGTATCATCTTTTTCCTCTTTGCCTCTTCAACAGGTCTCTCGGCAATAATCGGCTTCTCCTTTTTCCTCACAGATTTTATTAAATCCTGGGGATTTAAAATCATGCAGACCTCTCCAGTCCCTAAAATCGCAGCGCCTGACACATTTCTCACACGTTTAAGCATTAAACTCTGAGGCTTTAAAACTATCTCCTGCTCATCAAGGAGTTCGTCAATAAGAAGACCAAGTTTTTCATTGCCAATGGACATGAAGATGCAGGGAAATGCGTCGTGCGTCATCTGTCGTGCGTCTTGCGCATCACGTATCTCCAAAAGATCTGCAAGTCTTGCCACTGACACAGGCTGTTTATCAAGGATGACTGTCTTTTTACCCTCAATTGTAAATATCTCATTTTGATTTACAAATCGGGAGGTCTGAACATGCTCAACAGGGATGGCATATTTCATCTTATCCGCCTTTGCGATAAGAACACGGACAGTTGCCAGTGTGATAGGCAGATTTACCCTGAATACAGCGCCCTTGCCATGCGTAGATTCAATCTGAACAGTTCCTTTAAGTTTTTCTATATTAGTCCGCACAACATCAAGTCCAACACCTCTTCCGGACATCTCTGTCACAAACGAACTTGTTGAAAACCCTGAAATAAATATAAGGGACTGAATCTGCGCGGGCGTCATTGCAAAAAGCCCTTCTTTACTGCAAATCTTTTTTTTGAGGGCAGTTTGTTTGATTGTCTCTATATCCAGCCCCCTGCCGTCATCCTTTATCTCAAGAACAATATTAGATGTGGTCTGATATGCCTTGAGCAGCATAGCGCCGGTGCGGGGTTTTCCATTTTTCTGCCGTTCTTCGGGTGTTTCTATGCCGTGGTCAATTGCATTCCTTATCATGTGCATAACAGGGTCTTTCATTTCTTCTATTATCCTTTTGTCTGCTGTTACATCTCCACCCTCAATAATGAATTCAACCTCTTTTGACCGCTCCTTCGCCATATCCCTTACCACCCTTGGAAAGAGATTGAATATTGTTGAAAGCGGCAGCAGTCTTATGGCGCCAGCCTCGTCCGTTAATCTATCTGAAACAAATTCAAGTTTTGAACCGTCCTCAGCGGCATCGTTCTTTAACTTGCCAAGCAATACCCCAATCCTTTCAAAAAGTTCCATACTCTTTTTACCTGACAACTGCTGTCTCTTTAACTCATGCCAGAGGTTGATAATTTCATCTATCTCAAAAGGACGATTTATAATCCTCATCTTTGCTATATTCAATTCACCGACCTGCGTCATCAATTCATCCAGTTTCTTTGTGTCAACACGGATTGTTTCAATTTTAAAAGATCCGTCTTCAATTTTGGATTTCGGAATTTGGGATTCATCAATTTTTGCAGCATCCACCCCTGCCGGCGCGCCTGTAATTGCCTCATTTGCAAGTTTTTTTACGGCATCCAGAGCAATATAAATCTTGGCAGCGACATCAGGTGTTAAAGAGATTTCACCTTTTCTCACAGCCCCGAAAATGTCCTCTATCCTGTGAGATATGTTCTCTATATCTGCTAGCCCAAGCATCCTCGCAGCGCCTTTTAGACTATGAGCCTCGCGGAATACCTCCTCAAGCACTGGCTGGTTGTCAGGCTCTTTCTCGAGGCGCAGCAATCCATCCTCAATCTTCTGGATATGCTCGCTGCTCTCAATCTTGAAAAGGTCTCTGAATTCTTTGTCCTCAATCATTTTAACACCAGTAACAAGTAACAAGTTAAAACCTTTTTACTTATTACTCCTAACTGTTCACCTATCACTTTCTTAAAGACTTTTGCAATCCTATAATCATCATCTGAAAATCCCAATTTTGGCAGCCGCAGGCTTCATGTCTGCGTATAAACGCAACCATAAAGGTTGCGACTACCAATAATGTGAAGATATTTTTTACCTTCACTATAGCATCTCTATGATTTTCATGGTTTCACAGGGATAAAATGTTTACTCACAATCGCCTGTCCCTCAGGAGAGAGGATAAATTCAAAGAATTTTTTTAAATCCCCTGTCGGCTGTTCCTTTGTTACAAGGTTCAAAGGTCTGGACAGCGTATACTTCCAATTTCTAACATTCTCATCTGACAACTTAATATTGTTAAAGGAGATAGGTCTTATCTTTGGGTTTTTAAATGCGATAGAGGCATAACCTATTGCATCCTCATAAGCACCCACATATTTTGCCGCATTGTGGGACCTATCTACTTCTTTTATTGTTGGTCCAAACTCAGTAGAATCTAACACAGTATCCTGAAATGCCCTAAGGGTCGCTCCTTTATCCAACAGTGCCTCTGTTACGGGTATAATCTTTGCGTCCTTTCCACCCACCTCTTTCCAGTTGGTAATCTTTCCTTTATAAATTGCCTTAAGCTGTTCTTTGGAAAGATTTGTTACAGGATTTTTTGCATTTACATAAATAGCTATGGCGTCATACCCTACAATCTGAGAGTAGACCTTCTTTTTTTCCTCTGCAGTCAGGACACGGGATACGCCTGCCATAGGTATATTACCCTCCATAGCTGCCTCCAGTCCCTTGCCTGAACCAAGGACATAACTGATGCTCTTGAATTTTTTCCCTGTCTTTGCCTCAAATATCTTTGCTGCCTCAGGCATGACCCAGACACCGAGTTCAGACCCGCCATCGTAAGAAAGCTCCTGTGCAAAAAGTCCTTGCGGCAGGATTAATACCGCTGTCAGTATAACCAAACCGCTTAAAAACAATACTACCTTTTGCCTTCTCATGATTTACACCCCCTTTTTATATTTTGGATTTTGGATTGCCGATTTTGGATTTTCAAATCCAAATTCCATTACACTATCTCTTTTAACCCATGTGCTGTTTCATTAAGTTTCTGTATCCCTGTCTTTGTCTGGCTTAAGCCTGCTGCCGTCTCTTTTGCGCCAGTGTTTATGCTGTTTATAGCTTCCACTATCTGACGGAACGCCGCCGACTGCTGCTTTGTGTTCAGGAGTACCTGCTGCGCATTTTCATAGACACTACCCGCAATCCCTGAAAGTGCGCTAAACAACTCGCCAACCTGCCGGGCAAGCCTTGTAACATCTTCAGTGGACTTTGTCCCTGCCTCTATTGCCATTATTGTTGAGTTTGTTGCCTTCTGAATATCACTGACAATAGCGCTTGCCTGCTCAGCGGATTTTTTGCTTTCAATTGCAAGTTTCCTGACCTCGCTTGCAACAACTGCAAAACCTTTGCCATGCTCACCTGCCCTTGCTGCCTCAACTGCTGCATTAAGCCCAAGCATGTTTATCTGACTGGAAAGGTCTTTGACAATATTGGCAATGCCGCCTATCTGCGCAGTCTGCTCGCCAAGTTTTAAAATCTGGTCTGCTACAACTCCTATCTTGTCTTTCAGTAAATTCATTGACTCAACTGCGTCCCTGACAGCCTTGCCGCCATCCTCAATCACGGTTGAAGCCTTTTGCGCAGATGTTGATGCAGATGCAGCCTGCTCAGAGGTCTGCCTTGATGATGCGTCCAGTTCATCCATAGCAACGGTTGTTTCGCTTACCAAGGTTGCCTGCTGCGTGGCAGTACGCTCATGCTGGGTTACGGTTGCGGCTATCTCTGCAGAAGATGTTGATACAGTATTTACTGCGCTCTTTATAGCCCCTGAAATAGAACGAGTTATAAAAACGGAAGAGATTATAACTATCCCAATCCCGCCAAAAATAATCACGAGTGTTGCTATCCATACGTATTTCTTTACAGACAGACTTTTTTCATAATCAGCCTTTGCTGAATTCTCCTTCATATTTATAAGTTTTGATAGGGCGTCTTTGCCGCTATAAAATATAGGGCGATTTTCTGCCTCAAACTTATAACTGGCATCATCCTTTGAAAAGCCTTCGCTTAAACGAAGTATCTCATGGTAACTGTCAAACAAAGGCTTTAGATTATTTGCAAATATTGCAAATACCTTCTCCTCTTCATCTGACAGACGATACTTATCCTTTGCCTCTACAAGGGGAATAATCTCTGAATGTATCTTTTCCATCTCATCCCGTGTTTTTTTCATCTCTTCCACATCGCTTGAATATATATGTCTCCTCGTCAATAGGCGATGCTCCTGCAACCTATCAAGAATAGCGCTAATCTTCACTGTAGGCACCATATTATCATTATATGCATGCTCAATATATCCGCTTATCCTTCCAACACTATAAAGAGCCGTGAGTCCGCCAAAGGTGAATATAAGCGAGACAAAAAGGGCATAGATTTGCAGTTTTTTCCCAATCGTTAATCTGTTAAACCATGTCATATAGCCTCCTTGTTGATACAGAGTGTCATAACTTCGCATACCTGCGTTGCTCCTCTATTCGTTAAAATTCCCCTCTCACACAATGCAAGAAGGTTGCATACCATTATTTTTGCCGTGAACCCTGATAGAAACTGCTATCTATAAAACTATTCAAATCAACATTTGTCATTAACTTTGCCCTGAGGGACATATTAAGTATTGTCTGATAATCTGCTTTTCTTGGGTTTAGGTCGCTGTATGTAATCCTGTCATTCGGATTTTGCAGCGCCTCTGTAACCACTGTCTCACTATGCCCCATATATTTACTTGCTATCGGAGCAACATTCCTTGAACGGTTATCAACCTTATCTTTTTCAATGAACCTGCCGCTCTTTATCAAACTATCTATCCACTCCTGAATGCCTTCTGAATTTGTTTTTAGAACGTCATTTCTGACAACCACAATACAGCATATATGATTTGGGGCTATATCCTTTGATAGAATGAGCAGCCTTCCCGTCCTTTCAATCACAGCCTTTGCAACCCACGGCTCTGCAACAATAAATGCATCTATGCCCCCTGCCTCTAAAGCCTTTACCATATCAGGCGGCGCAACAGGTGTTGTTGTTACATCTGATAAACTTAGCCCGCCGCCCCTTAAATATGTATCAAGCAGCGCTGTATGTGTAGAAATCCTTGCAGGGGTTGCAATTGTCTTGCCCCTTAAGTCAGATGGAGAATTTATCTTTGAATCCTTTCTTACTGCTATCCCCGAACCATGCCTGTGTCCTATAAGGATGGTCTTTATATCAGCGCCCTTATTGAATATATCCATTGCAAAATTAGATAAAAGAAATGCAGCACCAATAGCGCCTGCCTGGAGCGCGCCTGCCACATCGTCCCATCTCTTGAATAACTTTGGCTCAATATCAATATTTTTAAATGAGTTATTATCCCTTGCATGAGAAACAGGCAATGTAAGATGGTCAAGGATAGGGATGTATCCTACCTTCATTTGGGTTTTTGGAAAGACTATTGCTGGAAAACCAAGTGTGCCTAAACCAAAGGCAGCACAGCCTGCCGCAGTCTTTAATAAAAACTCGCGGCGATTCATGAGGATAACCTTCTTTTTTCTTTTCATACAGCGCCTCCCTTTTTTAATTCTGAATGTGGAACTCGGAATGCGGAGTGTTCCAAATGCGGAATTCGGAGTGCGGAGTTCGGAATTAAAAATAAACGACTTCTACTCCGCAATCCGCATTCGCCATTCCGCATTTGTTACGCCTCTTCGTTCACCACTAAATCCTCCCTTGAAAGTATCTTTTGCAAATCAACTATAGTGAGCATCTTTCCTTCATAAGGGGCTTCACCTTTTATATATCTTTTATTTGCCTCTTCAATGGCTGCGGGGATAGGGGTTATATCTGACGGTTTCAGATACACAACATCCATCACATCATCAACAGTTATCCCTGCCTGCAACTCATTGAAACCTGCCACAACCACCTTTTTAGGCGCGCCGGCAGGGATATTCAACATGCCCCTGATGTCGACAAGGGTCAGGATATTTCCCCGCAGATTCATGTCTCCGAAGATATGCGAGGGACAACATGGAACTGTTGCAGGGTTGTTAATGTCAGCAAACTCACGCACATCCTTTAAATCAATCCCGTAGAATTCTCCATTTAGAACAACAACAGCAATTGACGCAAACCCTTCTGCCTCTTCAATTTCCGTCTTTATTAGGTTAACCGCCCTTTTATGAAATATAGCCCTTTCCTCCGGAGTAGATTCAGGGCAGAAATAACCCAATGCAGCATTTAGAGTCGGGAATTCGGAATATTCCGCAATCGCATGGCAGTCTATGACCATAATAATCTCCTCGCCAACCTTTGCCTCTCCACTAATAAAATGTGCGCGGGGTTTTGCCTCTTTTTCTGAAGGCGGCAATTCAATATCCTGTGCAGGGATATTTATTACATCAATTGTCTCATTCACTATCAAACCCGCCATAAAACCATCCTTTTCTATTACAATGACATTGTCTGTTATATGGTATCTTTTACGAGGGTGGCCAAATCTGAGATTCAAATCCGCAACAGGTGCAATCTTCCCGCGAAGATTTATTACTCCTACGATATAATCGGGCGCCTCCTCAATTGGAGTAACCTCAGGCAGCCAGATAATCTCCCGAACAATAGAGGCATCTATTGCAAAATGCTCTTCGCCTAAACTAAAGATTAGAAAGGACTGGCTGGACATCTTCTTCTCCAATAAATCCGCAGCAGCAGCCTGCGTTTCGTCCTTGCATGCGGTAGCCGCAGGCTTTATGCCTGCGTCAATCGCACCCATAAAGGGTGCGCCTACATGCCTGCGTATATATGCACCCATAAAGGACGGCTACATCATCATCTTCCTCACATACTCTAATAACTCCCCTGCAGTAATATCCTTGTATGGTTCTATCAAGTCATAGGGCTTAAGTCTTTCAAGCAGTTCTATCGCAGTAAGACGCATCTTTTTAGCCCTATCAGCATCACCTTCCTTATCATAATAAGATGCAATCTCAAGATAAGCAGGGACGAAATCAGGTTTTAAATACATCGTTTTTTTTAATAAACCTTCTGCCTCCTCGTCATTGCCTTGTATTTCAGCAATCTGAGAAAGCAGAAAATACGACACTGGCTCCTCAGGGTTAATAGCGATTGCCTTTTTGCAACTATCCACTGCCTTTTTATACTCACCTTTATCGGCATACTCCTGAGCAAGTTCTAATAAGGAATGCGGATTGCGGACTGCGGAATTTTCTTCAATTTTGGATTCTGAAATTTGGATTTTGGATTGCCCTTCTGTCTTCGCCTCCTCAAACCTTGCTTCCGCTGTTTTTTCCTTTAATTCAGCATTCCGAAATTCCGAATTCGGATGCTCCGAATTCTTTTGATATACCACTGACTCAGAAAATATCCTTGCCTGCAAGGGTCTATAATCATGGAGATGCAATTCCCCGTGCCCTGTCATCAGGTATCCGCCTTCATTCAGGGTATCTATGAATTTTTTAACAACAAGGGCTATTGCCTCTTTCTGAAAATATATAAACACATTTCTGCAGAGGATTAAGTCCATATTCTGTATCCCGGACGCAGGATTTGGGAAAGAATCCTCTGTCAAATTTGTACAACTGAACCGCACCATATTTTTAATCCCCTCATCAAGTTTTAAGTTATCGTTCTGTTTTTTGAAATATCGCATCTTTAAATCAGGCTCAGCCATACGGAATGACCAATCCGTATATATCCCTGTTTTTGCCTTTTCTAATGCCTCTTCATTTATATCTGTGCCGAGTATGAGAATGTCCCAATCCTTCATATCCATCAGGAGTTCATCAAGAAGGATTGCAACAGAATAAGGCTCCTCGCCTGTTGAACACCCTGCGCTCCAGATTTTGAGAGAACGTTCCCTTTTTCTTTTCTCTATCAAGTCAGGCAGTATCATATCTTTTAGTAAGGCAAACTGCCCTTTATCACGAAAGAAATAAGACTCGCCTGTTGTAATCAGGATTACAAGTTTCTTCCACTCTCTCCTGCTGTCAATGACATCGGTTTTAAGAAGATTATAGTAATCTTCTGTATCGGCAAATTTTAAAAACCTTAACCGTGAAAATATATGCCTCTTAACTTTCCCAACATCCTCAGACTTTATGCATAGCCCGGTCTTTTTGGATATAAGTTCAACAAATTGTTGTAAGAGTTTTTCATCCATATTCTCAAAACAAAAAGGGCGTGTCATTTGACACGCCCTTTTTGAAATATATTATCATCCGATTGATAATGGAATTAAATCTGTCTGTCTGTCTGTCTGTCTGTCTGTCTGTCTGTCTGTCTGTGCAAGGTTAGTGCCATAATGCTCTCCTTTCAACTACCTACAGAAAAAACAGATTACTTACGAAAAACTATAGCACCCCACATCCCATACTCTAATTTTTTGACTTATCTACAATCTTCCCCTTCTTCAGCCACGGCATCATGGAGCGGAGTTTTTCGCCCACCTTTTCTATGGGATGCTCCTGTCCCTTCCTCGTAAGCGCGGTAAACACAGGCTTGTTTGCCTTGTTCTCCAGCATCCATTCTTTTGCAAATGCGCCGCTCTGGATTTCTGCTAAAATCTTTTTCATCTCTTTCTTTGTTTCTTCTGTTATTATTCTTGGTCCCCTTGTCAAGTCTCCATATTGCGCAGTATTGCTTATAGAATACCTCATGTTTGATATTCCGCCCTCATATATCAAATCAACAATGAGTTTTAACTCATGCAGACATTCAAAATAAGCCATCTCCTCCGGATAACCTGCCTCAATAAGCGTCTCATAACCTGCCATGATAAGCGCTGTTGCGCCGCCGCACAGCACAGCCTGCTCTCCAAATAAATCAGTCTCTGTTTCATCTTTAAAGGTCGTCTCAATAATACCTGCCCTTCCTCCGCCAATAGCGCTGGCATAGGCAAGCGCTACATCCTTTGTATTTTTTGAAGGGTCCTGATGAACCGCAATAAGCGTAGGCACACCGTTCCCCTTGCTATATTCATGCCTCACCAGATGCCCGGGACCTTTTGGCGCAGCCATAAACACATTGATGCTTGCGTCCGGCACAATCTGGCCGAAGTGGATATTAAAACCGTGGGCAAATGCCAGATACGCGCCCTTTTTTAAATTAGGCCCAATCTCATTTTTATAAAGGTCGCCCTGAAGTTCGTCCGGCACAAGTATCATAACAATATCAGCCTGTTTTACGGCGCTTGCAACATCCATAACCTTCATCCCTGCCGTCTCCGCCTTTTTCCACGAAGCGCCGTTCTTTCTGAGCCCCACAACTACATCAACGCCGCTCTCTTTCAAGTTCTGCGAGTGGGCATGCCCCTGACTGCCGTAGCCTATCACGGCAACCTTCTTGCCCCTGATAATCTCCAGATTTGCATCCTTGTCATAGTAAACCTTCATTCTGTATTCTCCTGTTTTTGAGTTTAAGAGTTTAGGAGTAAAAGAAAATACAGTTAAGGAGTAAATACAAAAACTCCTCAACTCAATAACTCCATAACTCCTTAACTATTTAGTCTTCTGGCTCCTTGCCAACGCAATCTTTCCTGTCCTTGCAATCTCCTTTATGCCAAAAGGCTTTAGGAGTTCTATTATGGCATTTACCTTCTCACCATCACCTGTCATCTCAATTGTATATGTCTTTGGACTTACATCAACGACCTTTGCCCTGAATATATCGATGATACTCAATATCTCTGCCCTGTCTTTTTCACCTACATTTACCTTTATCATTGCCAGTTCTCTTTCAATATGGTCCTCGGCTGTAAGGTCAGAGACCTTTATAACATTTATGAGTTTATTCAAATGTTTTGTTATCTGCTCTATTATCTGGTCATCGCCCGTTGTTACTATTGTCATTCGTGAAACCTTCGGGTCAATAGTCTCTGCAACGCAAAGGCTTTCAATATTAAATCCCCTGCCGGAAAAAAGCCCTGCAACTCTGGATAAAACACCAAACTCATTATCTACTAAAACTGATACTATATGACGCATTTAAACCTCCGTTATGCGTGTGTGTGATGCGTTACGGGTCACGGTCTTTCACACAAGCAGCATCTTATTCAAAGGCTGGCCTGCCGGGACCATTGGATATACATCCTCTTCCCTGTCAACCCGAAAATCCATAAGAACAGGTTTATTAACCTTTAACGCCTCTTTTATAACAGGCACAACCTCTTCAGGCTTTTCTGCCCGAAGTCCAACAGCACCGTATGCCTCAGCAAGTTTTACAAAATCAGGAGCAGCATCCATACATGTATAGGAATATCTCTTTTCATAGAAAAATTCCTGCCACTGTCTGACCATACCTAAAAATCTGTTATTGAGTATTGCAACCTTTACAGGAAGTTTATACTGGACTGCTGTTGCAAGTTCCTGTATGTTCATTTGGATACTCCCGTCCCCTGCAATGTCTATGACTGTTTTATGAGGAAATGCAACCTGCGCGCCTATTGCAGCAGGAAATCCATAACCCATTGTACCAAGTCCGCCTGAAGTCAAAAACTGGCGCGGGCTGTCATAAAGGTAAAATTGCGCTGCCCACATCTGATTTTGCCCGACCTCTGTTGTAATAATTGCATCACCCTTTGTAAGTTCATAAATCTTTTCTATGACATACTGGGGTTTTATCTTGTCATTTTGTTTATAAGAAAGTTTATGCGTATCCTTCCACTTTTTTACCTGCTCATGCCATTCTGATAAAGTATCTTTTTTACGCTTTGACTCTGTCAGACCTTTCAGTATCTCTTTTAATACAAATTTTACATCACCGACAATCGGCACATCAACCCTTACATTTTTGCTTATGGATGTCGGGTCTATGTCAATGTGTATTATCTTTGCATAAGGGGCAAATTCATCCACCTTTCCTGTTACCCTGTCATCAAACCTTGAACCTATTGCAATAAGACAGTCTGTATTTGTAACAGACATGTTTGCAGTATATGTGCCGTGCATTCCTAACATGCCGAGAAAGAGCGGATGTGTCCCCGGAAAACTGCCGAGTCCCATAAGCGTAAGTGTAACAGGTATGCCAAGTTTTTCTGCAAAGGACTTTAATTCATTTGATGCGCCTGATAAAAGCACACCGCCGCCTGCGTATATTACAGGCCTTTTTGAGGCAAGGATTGTATCAAGCGCCCTTTTTACCTGCCCGGGATGTCCTTCATAAGTCGGCTGATAACTTCTTAAATCAACCTTTTCAGGATATTTGAATTCAGTCTGTGCATTCAATATATCCTTCGGCAAATCAACAAGCACTGGACCTGGTCTTCCTGTTAATGCAATATGAAACGCCTCTTTTATAACCTTAGCAATGTCTTTAACATCCTTGACAAGATAATTGTGCTTTGTGCACGGTCTTGTTATGCCTACAATATCTGCCTCCTGAAACGCATCATTACCTATGAGTGCAGTAGGCACCTGCCCTGTGAAAACAACCACAGGTATTGAATCCATATACGCTGTTGCAATGCCTGTAACAGTATTTGTTGCACCAGGGCCTGATGTAACCAGCACAACACCGGGTCTCCCTGTTGCCCTTGCATATCCGTCTGCCATATGAACAGCGCCCTGCTCATGGCGCACAAGTATATGCCTTAGCGGCGCATTATAGAGGGCATCGTATATCGGCAGGACTGCGCCTCCGGGATAGCCAAATATAGTATCAATACCCTCTTTCAGTAAGCATTCAACAAAAATCTGTGCACCTGTTAGTTTCATTTTACTATAGCCCCTGTATTTGCCGATGTTACAACCTTTGCATATCTTGCAAGCCAGCCCTTTGTAATCTTTGGCTCAGGCGGTTTCCAATTTGTTTTCCTTTTTTCCAACTCTTTACTCCCGACTCTCAACTCTATCTTCCTGTTCGGAATATCAATCTCTATTTCATCACCGTCCTGAACGAACGCTATCGGTCCTCCTTCCATTGCCTCTGGTGATACATGACCTATACACGGACCCCTTGTACCGCCTGAAAACCTTCCGTCTGTTATAAGTGCAACCTTATCAGCCATCCCCATACCTGTAATCGTCGCAGTAGGCGCAAGCATCTCCCTCATACCAGGACCCCCTTTCGGTCCTTCATATCTCACCACAACAACATCCCCTGCCTTTATCTTGCCCCCGAGTATTGCCTGCATACAAGACTCCTCTGAATCAAAACACCTTGCCCTGCCGATAAAATGTCTTGCCTTTTCATTCACAGCGGTCTGCTTTATAACACACCCGTTAGGCGCAAGATTTCCTTTTAAAACCGCAATGCCACCCTCTTTATAATAAGCATTTTCAAGTGTCCTTATAACATCACTGTCAATAACCTTTGCATCTTCAGCAATATCCTTTATGCCTTTTTTTGAAACTGTTATATTATCTTTCAAAAGATGTTTCAGCCTGTTCATGACAGCTGGAATTCCTCCTGCATATTCCAAATCTTCCATAAAGTGGTCGCCTGCCGGTTCAAGTTTTACAATATTGGGTGTTTCCCTGCTAATACTGTCAAAGACATCAAGAGGAAGTTCAATCCCTGCCTCGTATGCAATTGCTGGTATATGGAGCGCTGTATTTGTTGAACCGCCTAAAGCCATATCAACCCTTATTGCATTTTCAAAAGCATCCATTGTAATAATCTTTCTGGGTGTGAAATCCTCTTTTACCATTTCAACTATCCTAACACCTGAATCAAATGCAATCCTCCTCTTTTCGGCAGAACCCTCAAGTGCAGTGGCACAGCCAACCAGAGACATGCCTATTGCCTCAGTAACGCATGCCATTGTATTCGCCGTATACATACCCTGACATGAACCACCTCCGGGACATGCACACATCTCAAGGTCAGCCAGTTCATCCTGTGTTATCTCTTTATTCTTAAACCTTCCGATTGCCTCGTATGTATCACGAACAAATGACCGGCGCTTCATTCTATACATGCCTGTATGCATTGGCCCTGCTGTAACAACTATACTTGGCACATCAATCCTTGCAGCAGCCATAAGCATCCCGGGTGTAATTTTATCGCAGTTTGTAAGAAGGACAAGTCCATCCAGGGCATGCGCCATTGCAACAGACTCTATCATGTCTGCAATTAGTTCTCTGCTTGGCAGACTGTAATGCATGCCTGTATGTCCCATGGCAATACCGTCGCATATTGCAGGCACTCCGAAAAAGAACGAATGCCCGCCCCCTGTATGCACACCCTTTTCAATAAACCTCTCCAAAGTCCTCATACCTATATGCCCTGGCACAAGGTCATTGAAGGATGTTGCAACACCGATAAACGGACGCGACATCTCATCCCGTGTAAGACCAGTTGCATAAAGGAGTGCCCTGTGGGGAACCCTTTCAAGCCCCTTTTTTATCCTGTCACTTCTCATCCATTATTACCTTGTCCCTGCACCCTCGTTTTTATACTGTAGGATTATCTCCTCCATCTTGTCCTTCTGTGCCAGTTTTAATTTTTTGAGTCTGTTTCTTTCAATCTCCTCGTCTGACTTTAGAAAGCCTTTTCGCTCCATCTCTTCAACCTTCTTTTTGTAATCGCTGTGAAGTTCATATGCCTTCCTGAACTCAAAATTCTCACCGAGCAACTTATCGAGTAAATCCTTGTTAATCTTTTCCATATCAAACCCCCTGTTTATTTTTTACCTTTTGTGCGGTTTAAAAGATTAAGATACATCCCTGCCTTCCTGTCGCCAGGATTTTGTTTGAGTATTCTATTCCATTCCTTCCTTGCATTCTCTAAATCCCCCATACTAAAATACGTAACACCCTTGTTAAGTCTGGCAGGAGCGTAACCTGGCTTTATTCTCAGTACCTCTTCAAACTCCCTTATTGCACTTTTAAAATCACCCGTGTCCCTGTAAGTAATACCGAGACGTGTTTTTATATCAACAAACTCTGGTTTTAACAGAAGTGCCTTTTTATACTCATCCACAGCCTCCATGTAAAAACCCATCTCCTGATAAATAGCCCCTATCTCTGAGTGCATATTGGCAAGTTTAGCCTTTACATATGAGTCAAGATAAGATACCTGAGACTCTCTTGCTGCACTTTTGGCACTCCCGTAAACTTCATTTGCCTTCTCAAATTCCCCTGTTTCATTGTACGCAACTGCCAGATTAAGTGCAGCCTCAGTATATCTCGGATTTATCCCGACCGCCTTTTCAAAAAACTTTATTGCCTCATCCAGTTTGCCATTGAAGTGATATATAAAACCAAGCATATTATAGACATCTGCAAAGTTGGTTTTCCCCTTAGTTAACTCCTCTAAACACCTCTGCGCCTCGTCATATCTCCTGTGTTCAAAAGATGCCTTCCCTTTTTCATACAAATCCTGCCATGTCTTTTTCATATAAAAATATCCTTCACATTTAGTTTACGCTGGAAAATGCTCCTGCAGCAAACAATACGAAATTTTTGGGTTACCCGTCTATATACCCTTTAACCTTCCCCTCGCAGTATTTACAAAGGGGCTGTCAGGATAATTTGAGATAAGGTTCGAAAAAACATCCCTTGCAAGTTCCTTTTCTCCCAGTTTCATATAAGACTCCCCGATATAATACAGTGTCTTATCAGCAAGTCCGGCATCAGGATATTCCTTCAATATCTCTGCAAACCTTGCAAGTGCACCCTTATAATTTTTGCTTTTGAAATAGAAATTCCCTATATAGAACTCCCTCTCCGCAAGTCTTTTCCTTAAAAATAAAATCATTTCCTTTGACTTATCAGCGTAATGCCCTGCTGGATATCTGGAAATAATGTCCTGAAATGCAATCAGAGCCTTTTTTGTGGCAACCTGGTCTCTGTCTACAGTAGAAACCTGGCGGAAATAACTCATGCCTTTCTGGAACTGCGCATACTGCGCCTTCGGGTGCTTAGGGTGAAGAGAAACAAAGTTTGTATAATATGCTGCCGCGTCCTCATGTTCCTCATTGCCATAATACGAGTCTGCAAGGAGGAGTTCTGCATTTACTGCCTCCTCACTCAGCGGATACTCTTCCATGACAAGTTTCAGGCTTTCTACCGCCATTGTATATTTGCCGTCCTGATAAAGTTTCAATCCTTCAGTAAGTAACTTTGGAGGTGCCTTTTTCTCAACCCCTTTCGTACCAGAACAGCCTGACAATAAAATTATTACTGCTGATGAAATTAAGAGAAGTTTACCACATATATCTATACTGCAAAACCCCATAATACCCCCTCAAAAATTATCGGATACAAGAAAAAACCTGTAAAGCGATTTAAAGATAGCATAGTAACATCCTTTTATTCAAGCCATTTTTATCTGCTCTTTAAGACATTAACCCTCTTGCAGTAACAGGATAGTTTACACAAACTGCATAACGGAGAGATAGGCTTACAGATGTTCTGACCGAATGAAACAAGGAGGTCATTTATTATAATCCAGTATCTTTTGGGAAGTTTATCTCTTAAGGCAAATTCAGTTTCGTGAGGTGTCTTTGTTTTTACATAACCCCAACGGTTAGTTATCCTGTGGACATGCGTATCAACACATATCCCCTGTTTCCCATAACCAAACGTAACCACAAGGTTCGCTGTTTTCCTGCCTACACCTTTTAGTTTCAGCAGTTCATCAATGGAGTCAGGAACTTTGGAATTGTATCTTTCTGCAAGTTCCTTGCATATACTCTTAATATTTTTTGCCTTCACACGATAAAAACCAACAGGATAGATTGTCTTTTCAATGGTCTTAAGGGGAAGATCTTTCATCTTTTCAGGTGTGGACGCGAGGGCAAACAGTTTTTTTGACGCATCAAGTGTTGTCTTGTCCTTTGTCCTTAAACTTAAAAGGCAGGAGATTAAGACTTTGAATGGGTCATGTGTTTTATTTGATACTTGTGTTACAGCAGGGGCGGAGAATTTTTGAACAGCGTTTTTTAAGGCTCTTATAACCTTGTGGATTTCCCTATCATGCACAATTAGTCATATAAATCAGAACCAGCCAGATTGCAATCAAAAAATCAGGATGGGTTGCAATAAGAGTTCCTTATTTGTCAAATCCCTTTTAAATTTGTGTTTTAATTTATTTTAATTGGCTAATGATGAGTTCAGCGGCTTGACCGCTGGAGTGATTGGTTGGGCGTCCGCATTCATTCCTTCCACTGTTCCATTCCTCATCCTCGCTCAATTAAACGGTCGCTGTCCCTATTTTTCCAGCGTTATTATTATTTGTTATTTACCTTTTGCTTGCCCTTCATTTTCGACTTTCTGTTTAGCAACAGCAATCATCTTTTGGGTATAAAGGTTGTGAATGTTTACTTTATTACGAATGAATTCGTCCACATTATTACTGAGGATAACTATATCTATACCCAAGGCGGCAAATACAACGCGTTGTTCCGACTTAATAGTTGCAAGATGACTTTTGATATACTGCAGAAAGAAAGGATAGTTAATTGGCATTAGGGATGTGATACCG
>Ga0154468_106_pt2 | contig 45854 bp, 42 predicted proteins | sample RifGroC2_FD_115947 | JGI IMG/M metagenome (GOLD analysis project Ga0154468, IMG submission 115947) | Deltaproteobacteria bacterium GWC2_42_11 | reverse complement strand
GCCAGCCATAAATACTTCATCCCCCTTTGTGAGTCCCGCTTAACGTGGTGAGCCAAAGGCTCACGTGGGTTTGGTTTTACTATGTGCCGACGAGTTTATTGAGATGTTTTTTTGAACACTCATGGTCGGGTTTTATCTTGAGCGCCTTTTCAAACATATGCTTTGCCTCTTCCAGATAGTTCTTCATCTCGTAAACAATGCCAAGGTTATAATACACATCAGGGTTGTTCGGCTCCATCTTCTGCGCCTTGCCCAGAACCTCAATGGCATTATCCCATTTCTGGTTTATAAAATAAAACTCCCCCATCTCTATAAGGTCTTTTACCTTTGCCTTCCTGTCAGCCTGCTTCTGATTAAAGTCGTTCTCTTCCTTCTTAACCATAGATTACCCCTTTTTTAACTTATTCAAACCTTCGTTCGGACCCAACAGCACAAGGACATCCCCTTCTTCAAGCCTATCCTCAGGCATCGGCGACACATTCCATTCTTCAACGAAATCAGGCTCGCCTGATTCTGTTATCGTAGGGACCCTTTTCTTTACGGCAATGACATTTACACCAAATCTATCCCTTATTCCGCTCTCTATTAAAGTCCTGCCGGCAATATTTTCAGGCACTGTTGTTTCTATAATGCTGTATTCAGAGGATAGTTCTATTTGTTCAAGTATATTGGGTACAGCGAGACTGTTGGCAATCTTTATAGCCATATCCCTTTCCGGAAAGACAACCTTGCTGACACCGATGTTCCTCAGAACCTTACCATGTATAGGTGTTACAGCCTTTGCAACAACCTCCTTTACCCCCATCTCCTTAAGTGTCATTACTATCAGTATACTTGCCTCTATATTCTCGCCTATACTCACAACAGCGACATCAACATACTGGATGCCGACATGGTGTAGTGCATCTTCATCTGTTGCATCCAGTTGTACAGCATGTGTCACAAAATTGCTCACATCCTTTACCTTTTCCTCATCACTGTCTATTGCAAGGACTTCACAGCCCTTTTCTGTAAGTGTCTTTGCAACACCGTAACCGAACCTGCCGAGCCCTATGACTGCAAACTTTCTCATAACCACCTCCTGTTTTAACCTATAAGAACCTTCCCCTCAGGGTATCTGACATTTACTGCTCCTGCCCTTTTTACAACTGCCATACCCATTGTAAGCGGTCCAATCCTTCCGATATACATTGTAAAGGCTATAGTAAGTTTCCCCATGTCGCTGAAGAGCGCCGAGAGACTCCTGACCCCGCTGTCTCCGACAGAAAGTCCTACAGTGCCAAATGCAGAGGCTGCCTCAAACAGTGTATGCAGGTAATTTGCCTTTTCCTCAACAAGCAGCAGGAGTGTTGCCACTGTAATAACAATAACGCCCATTGCTGCTATCAGATATGCCCTTGCCACTGCTTCATGAGAGAGCCTCCTTTCAAAAACAACTACATCTGTATTGCCCCTGACAGATGACCAGAGTGCCACCATCATTATGCCAAAGGTCGTTGTCTTTATCCCTCCACCTGTGCCGCCGGGCGAGGCGCCTATGAACATAAGCATTATAAATAAGAGCAGGGTGGAACTCTGCATCATACTGATATCAAGTGTATTAAAACCTGCTGTGCGGGATGTCACTGACTGGAAGTATGCTGTCAGCAGTTTAGTCTTCATGGACTCAGGATAGAGGGTGTTCGGATTAAAGTATTCAAATGAGAGAATAAATATTGTCCCCGATACTATAAGGACTACTGTAAACAGGATTGCCATCTTTGTATGCGTGGAGACCCTCAGGACGCTCCTCTGCATATACTTATAAATATCACTTATGACCAGAAAACCGATGCCACCGGTTATGATAAGGGTGGTAATGACAATATTTACAACAATGTCGCCCCTGTAATCAATCAGATTGTTGGAAAAGAGGGAAAAACCTGCATTGTTAAAGGCAGATACTGCATGGAATATCCCGAAATATACTGCCCTGCCTGGTTCCATATCAGCGGCAAACCTGATTGAGAGAATGACCGCACCTATGGATTCAAATAATATTGTAACCTTCAAAACCCCTTTTGTAAACCTTATAAGCCCCTCAACACTTAAAACATTCAAAGCCTCCTGTAATACCAGTCTCTCCTTCAACCCTACCTTCTTGCCCACGACTATTGAAAGTATGGTGGCAGATGTCATATAGCCGAGCCCTCCCAGTTGGATAAGGAAAAGGACTGCTGCCTGACCAAATAGAGAAAGATCATTCGGTGTATCAAGTACGACGAGCCCTGTAACGCAGACTGCTGATGTGGAGGTAAATATTGCATCTACTATGGATATGCCGCTTTTTGCGGCAGATGATACGGGCAGCAGGAGTATGACTGTGCCGAACAATATTATGCCAAGAAACCCAAGTGCTATTATCTGCGATGGGGAAAGGTTGAACTTCATAGAAAAGCCTTTAAAGATTTGGATAATCTAGCATAGGAATAATATTATTGTCAATCAGTTGAACAGTTTTAAAATCCCTTGCCTTGACGACCTATTTCCTGTAGCATTTTAAAAAAGTGTATAAGGGGCAACTATGGGTATTTTTATCACATTTGAAGGGATTGAGGGGTGCGGGAAGACAACACAGGTCGTGTTACTGAAGGGGTATCTTGAAGCAAAGGGCTATAAGGTGATTACAACAAGAGAACCCGGCGGCACAGAACTAGGTGAAAAGATAAGACAGATATTATTAAACAGCAATTCAGAAAATATTACCTCATGGACAGAGATATTCCTGTACGAGGCATGCAGGGCACAGATAGTTAAAGAGATTATTAAGCCCGCCCTTGAGCACGGAAGGATAGTAATATGCGACAGATACATCGATTCTACTACTGCATATCAGGGTTATGGCAAGGGGCTTGACCTTGAATCTGTACACAGGATAAACAGCCTTGCTTCACAGGGTATAACACCTGATCTGACATTCGCTATTGACCTGAAACCCGAGGTTGGTCTCAAAAGGGCATGGGCAAGGATAAACAACATTAAGACAACGGAAAGAGAAGACAGGTTTGAAAGAGAGGGGATTGAGTTCCATAAGCAGGTAAGAGAAGGTTATTTAAAGATGGCTGAAAAAGAACCAGAAAGGATAAAGGTCGTAGACGGGGACAGGGATATAGACAGTATCCACAGGGAGATATGCGGAATAGTTGCAAAGAAATTAGAAACTGCTAAAGGATAAAACTTCTCTTATGCCATTTGCAGACATAATCGGCCATGAAAGGGAAATAGAGGTATTAAAGAGGGGTATCCTGAACAATAGGGTTCCTCATGCTTTTATTTTCGCAGGGCCGTCAGGTGTTGGCAAGAGGACGACTGCCGTCGCATTTGCAAAGGCTCTTAACTGCAACAGATTAAGCGGTGATTTCTGCGATGAATGTCCGGATTGTCTTGCAATAGACAACTCATTATTTGTTGATGTCTTTCTGATTGAACCCAAGGAACCTGAATATAAAGGCGGTGCAGTTGACCATGTCAGCGGCACAATAAGGGAAGAGGATATAACCTATATCCAGCAAAGACTCGGATACAGTTCTGATAAGGGGAACAAAAAGGTCTCTATAATTGATGGCGCTGACAAGATGAACAGATTTGCGCAGAATAAACTTTTAAAAACACTTGAAGAACCTCCCCTTAATTCTGTTATAATACTAATAAGCGCGCATTATACAAGCCTTATCCCTACTGTCCTTTCCAGGTGCCGCAGGATAAACTTCAGACCTGTAAGGAAGGACATTATTTCACAATATATATCTGACAGGCTGAACATCAGCAGTGGAGATGCTGATATCATTGCTTCACTGAGCAGCGGGAGTATCGGAACAGCGCTCGGGATGGACAGGGAATGGACGCTAAATGGCAGAAAACAACTCATAGAAAGATTTGAAAGGTTGTCTATTAAAAATGGGGATGATATACTCAGATTTGCAGAAGAGGTTTCAAAGGAAGAAGATATTGGAGATGCCCTTGAATTCCTGAAAATATGGTACAGGGATATAGCCCTGTACTTAAAAGGCATGGGGGATATGGTAATAAACCTTGATATGCTCCCTTTTATAAAAAAACATGCACAGGTTTTTTCATTCGAGAAGGTCTTCACTGGCTTTACCGCAATTATAGAGGCGCAAAAAGATATTGCACCGCCGCGGTATGCGAATAAACAACTTACTATGGACAACCTGTTTATGAAACTGTTAAGTCAGTCCCAAAAATAGACATTGATTTTTGGGGAAACCTGCAAGTTGGCTGCCAGACGAGACAGCGGACAATTTTTGAGACGAGCCGTATGTTCACCGAGAGGGACAGGCTACTTTTTTTGTAAAAAAGTTGCCTGTCCCTTTAGGAGCCCAGTTTGTAAAATGGCGAGGTTTTTAATCGCTATTTTACGGTCAGTGGAGGATATGATGATAAGTGTAGTTGGTGTCAGGTTTAAAAAGGCATGTAAGGTATATGACTTTCTGTCCAACAACCTTGAATTGAAGTTCGGGGACATGGTTGTTGTTGAAACAGAGCGGGGACTTGGCCTGGGCTGGGTTGCATACGGTCCTGTTGATAAAGATGAATCAACGTACAAAGAAGGGCTTAAAAAGGTTATCCGCAGGACTGATGAAAACGATATCGAGCGGCTCGAATTCAATAAAGAAAAGGAAATGGAGGCTTTCAATATATGCCTTGAAAAGGTTAAAAAATATAACCTTGAGATGAAACTGATTGGGGTTGAATACCTGTTTGACACGAGTAAGGCAATATTTTCTTTCATATCAGAAAACAGGGTTGATTTCAGGGAACTTGTAAAAGATCTGGCAAATGAATTTCATACCCGAATTGAGATGCGGCAGGTCGGTGTAAGGGATGAAACGAAAATACTCGGCGGCATAGGTCCGTGCGGGAGAGAACTCTGCTGCTCATCATTCCTTACAGAGTTTGAAACCGTAACTGTTAAGATGGCTAAAGAGCAGAATATAAACCTTAACCCTGCGAAGATATCAGGGGTATGCGGCAGACTCATGTGCTGCCTTTCATACGAGGCAGACAGCGATGCAGACAACCCGCCGCGGCATAATGTGTGCTGCCACCAGAATAATTATACGGGAAACCTTCCATCGCCAGCATAGGGATAAATAAATAAGATGCCAGCCAAGTCATTCTATGTGACAACACCAATTTATTATGTAAACGATGTCCCGCATATAGGACATGCCTATACAACTATAGCAGCGGATTGTATCGCAAGGCATAAGAGGCTGAAAGGTTATGATGTATATTTCCTGACTGGCACTGATGAACACGGGCAGAAGGTTGAAAAGAGCGCCAGGTCAGCGGGCTTAAAGCCAATAGAACTTGCAGATAGTGTGGTGGGGAGGTTTAAAAACCTTTGGCAGAAACTCAACATATCAAATGACGCATTTATAAGGACAACAGAAGATACACATAAAAAGGCTGTAAATTATATATGGGAAAAGATAAAGGCAAAAGGGGATATTTATCTTGGTGAATATGAAGACTGGTACTGCACACCATGCGAGTCTTTTTTCCCGGAAAAGCAGTTAATCGAAGGGAAATGCCCTGACTGCAAGAGATCTGTAGAGAAGATAAAAGAGATAAGTTACTTTTTCAGGATGTCAGGGTATCAGGACGCACTTTTAAGACACATCGAGGCTAACCCTGATTTTATCCAGCCCGATGCAAAAAGGAACGAGGTAGTTAATTTTATAAAAGAGGGGCTGCGAGACTTATCAATAAGCAGGACATCTTTTTCATGGGGCATACCTGTCCCGGATGACCCGAAGCATGTGATATATGTCTGGTTCGATGCGCTTATAAATTACCTCACAGCAATAGGTTATCCTGATGATATGGATAAATTCAACAAGTTCTGTCCTGCTGACCTCCATCTTGTAGGTAAGGATATTCTGAGGTTCCATACCGTTTACTGGCCTACATTTCTTTTATCCGCTGATTTGCCTCTGCCCAAAAAGGTCTTTGCACACGGGTGGTGGACAGTCGACGGGCAGAAGATGAGTAAATCTTTAGGCAATGTAGTTGACCCAAATGAGGTAATAGAAAGATATGGTGTTGACCAGTTCAGATATTTTTTGCTGCGGGAGGTGCCTTTTGGTCTTGACGGCGATTTCTCGAAAACAGCGCTTATAAATAGGATAAATGGAGATCTCGCAAATGATTTGGGCAACCTTCTCTCGCGGACAACTGCAATGGTCGTAAAATATCTTGACGGAGATATTATAAAACCTGATACATGGAACCCACAGGACGATTCTTTAAGGAATGTTCTGGAGGAATCTGTAAAGAATTTTGAAGCGGCAATGGACGAACTTGCATTCAGCAGGGCACTTACATCTGTCTGGACTGTATTGTCCCGCACAAACAAGTATGTTGATGAAATGGCGCCATGGACACTTGCAAGGGATGCCGGCAAGAGAGAAAGGCTGATACAGGTACTGTACAATGTATTGGAAATATTAAGGGTTATTGGTATAATATTACATTCCTTTATGCCGCAGACAGCAGAGAAGATATGGAAACAACTCGGCATTGAAAAATGTTTTTCAAACTTAACTTTTTCGGAAGAGGTTAAATGGGGCGGTCTGCACGGAGGGATAAAATTGACAAGGGGAGAGATACTCTTCCCAAAGGTGGAGGGTTTATAAAAAGGACAAGGGTAAGCATCGCATTTTTGGTTTTAGGTCTTTTTTATATTTCTGCGTGCACAAGGCATGAAGAGGCAAATGCACGGTCAAAAAATAATGGTGCAGTCAAGGTCTTCAAACCTGTTATCTCAATGGATAATGAGAGAAGGCTTCAGGAGGCTGTTGAAAACGGTTATCATGTCTGGAGAAAAAATGCAGTTGATGCTGCACACGCAGCGCTTGTAAATGAAGGGGTTAATGTAACCATAAACGATTTAAAACTCTTATCAGAAAATGGGAAAGAGGCTGTAGTTACAGCACAGGATAAAAGGATGACACATTATAAAATCATTTGCCAAAGGCTTATAAAGCCTGACGGCATATGGACTGCTACAGAAATTGATATGGTCACGCTTAACGTGATGGAGGAAATGGAGGGTAAGAGTAATTAGTGACAGATAAAAAAACCATTTTAATAGATACACACGCGCACCTTGATGATGAGAGGTATGATAAAGACAGGGACGAGGTAATCAAAAGGGCAAAAGAGGCAGGCATTGAATATATCATTACAGTGGGCTGCCTTCGGGATAAGAATGATTTAGAAAGGGCGGTTGGACTTTCTGTCAAATATGATTTTATCCGTCCTGCCTTTGGTATCCATCCGCACGATGCAAAGGACGTTTCAGAGGATTCACTAAATATCCTCAGGGAAACCGCCATAAAATGCGACGTTGCAGCAATAGGCGAGACAGGGCTTGATTACCACTACGAACACTCTCCGAAAGACATTCAGAAAAATCTCTTTGTAAAGCAGATAAACATTGCAAGGGAATTAAAACTCCCCCTTATAATCCACAGCAGGGAAGCACAGAACGATACCCTCGATATAATGCAGAAAGAGAATGTAAGGGATATCGGCGGTGTGCTTCACTGCTTTTCAGGAAGTTATGAAATGGCAAAAAAATGCCTTGATATGGGCATGCACCTCTCTTTTACAGGTGTTGTTACCTTCCCAAAGGCAGTAAATATCCATGAAGTTGTCAAAAAGGTTCCTGTTGAGATGATGCTTGTTGAAACAGATTGTCCTTACCTTGCACCAGAGCCGCACAGGGGTAAGAGGAACGAACCTGCGTTTGTTGAGTTTGTTGCAAAGAGAATCGCAGAACTCAAAGGACTTTCATACAACGATGTTGCACGAATAACCACACTTAATGCAAAGAAGATATTCAGGATACAAGATAAACAGGAAACAAAGATTATTTACCCCATAAGGAATTCCCTTTACCTGAACATCACAAACCGATGCACGAATGTTTGCACATTCTGCGCAAAATTTGATGATTATACTGTCAAGGGGCATTATCTGAAACTTGGGGAAGAGCCTACATCTCAGGAGGTTCTTAATGAGGTCTTGCGAAGCGAACCATTAAAATATGATGAAATAGTCTTCTGCGGTTTCGGTGAACCGCTCATAAGGCTTAATGTTGTGAAAGAGGTCGGGCTGCTGCTCAAAAAAATGGGCTGTAAAATAAGGATAGATACAGACGGCATTGCAAACCTTGTACATGGGAAGAATGTCCTCCCTGAACTTATGTTCGTGGATGTAATCTCAGTCAGCATGAATGCACCAAATTCAGAAGTCTATCAGAAACTTGTCAAAACTCCATTCGGCGACAGGGCATTCCCTGCAATACTCTGGTTTTTAAAAGAGGCAAAGAAGTTTATCCCAAAGGTGGCTGCTACAGTTGTGGCAGTGCCGGGTTTAGACATTGAGGCATGCCGCAGACTGGCAGAAGATGAAATCGGCGTTGGATTCAGGGTGAGAGACTACAATGCGGTTGGGTAATATTTCAAGACCATCCCGATATATCGGATGTGAGATAAATTCTCAAAAAAAGGACTTATCAAAGGTTAAATTAAAATTCTGCCTCGCCTTCCCTGATGTTTACGATGTTGGGATGAGCCATCTCGGCATACAGATACTCTATCAGATTTTAAATGCCCATCCTGATATTGCCTGCGAAAGGGTCTATGCGCCATGGGCAGATATGGAGAGGATGCTCCGCTCTAAAAATATCCCTCTTTCAACACTTGAATCAAATATTCCTTTAAATAATCTGGACATACTGGGCTTTTCGCTCCAGTATGAACTCTCTTACACAAATATCCTGAATATGCTTGAACTGGGCGGCATACCCCTTTATTCAAAGGACAGGGATAAAAGATTCCCTGTTGTAATAGGCGGCGGTCCTGTAGTATTTAATCCCGAACCAGTAGCAGATTTCTTTGATGCATTTGTGCTCGGTGATGGTGAAGAGGTTGTCCTGAAAATTTCAGATACTGTCATTGAGTGGAAGGGGAAAGGGGAAAGGAAAGTGTCCCTGCTTGAGAGTCTTGCTCAAATTGAAGGTGTTTATGTGCCTTTGTTCTTTGAGCCCGAATATAACAGCAACGGGACATTCAGCAATATAAGACCTCTTATTCAGGGTTATAACAAAATAAAAAAAAACATAATACCTGATTTAAACAATACACCTCTGCCTGTTAAACCTGTTGTGCCTTTTACAAAGACAATCCATGACAGGTTCGCAGTAGAGATAACAAGGGGATGCACAAGGGGATGCAGGTTCTGTCAGGCAGGGATTATCTACAGACCTTCAAGGGAACGTACCCCTGAAAATATCCTGAAAATTGTTGAAGAGGGGCTAAAGAACACAGGCTATGACGAAGTCTCACTTCTATCATTAAGCGCCGGTGATTATTCCTGCATGGATTATCTGATGCTTGAATTGATGGGTAAATTATATGAAAAAAAAGTCGCTGTATCACTTCCATCTTTACGCGTCGGTACCCTTACGCCAGAACTCGCAGCAGAGATAAAAAGGGTACGAAAAACAGGATTTACACTTGCACCTGAGGCAGGCACAGAAAGGCTCCGGTGTGTAATAAATAAATTCACAAGCGAAGATAACCTTATAAAGGCAGTAGAGTTTATATTTGAGATGGGCTGGCGTTCAATAAAACTCTACTATATGATAGGACTTCCAACAGAAACCATAGATGATGTTAAGGCGATTGTGGAATTATCAGAAAGGGTTCTCAAGACAGGGAAAGGACTTGGTTTCAGACCTCAGGTAAATGTTGCTGTCTCTACATTCATACCAAAGCCTCACACACCGTTTCAGTGGGAAAAACAGATTACAGTATCTGAATGCAGGGAAAGACAGGCATTTCTGCGGAAGGAGTTAAAAAAAAGGAGACTTGAATTCAAATGGCATGACGCCAGTATGAGCCTTATGGAGGGCGTGTTCTCAAGGGGGGACAGAAGACTTGCACCTGTTATAAAGACTGCATTCGAGGCAGGATGCCGTTTTGACGGCTGGGGTGAGGAATTCAAATTTGGACTCTGGGAGATGGCATTTGAAAAGCACAATGTAAGTATAGACTCTTATACACGGGCGCGGGATTTCAAAGAACTATTTCCATGGGACCATCTTGATACAGGTGTTGAAAAAGACTTTCTTGTAAGCGAATATATGTTTTCTCTTTCAGGCAAGGAAACACCTGACTGTAAGCCTGTCCCAGCAGGTATTAAGCAGGGAACAGATAGATGCAGTGCATGCGGTGTGTGCGATTTTAAGGCAATTAAACCTGTCCCAGCAATCAAGTCTCTGGTTTCGAGACCCGAAACCCGAAACTCTAAACCCGAAACCCGAAACTCTTTATCTTCTAAGATACGACTCAAATTCTCCAAGACAGATAATATGAAATACCTTGGTCACCTTGAACTTATTTCAGTATTCTCAAGGGCAATCAGGCGGGCAGGTCTGCCGATAAAATATTCAAAAGGGTTCCATCCCCTTCCTGGGATTGTCTTCTTAAGCCCTCTGTCTGTTGGCATAGAGAGTCTGGCAGAGCAGGTTGATATTGAAATGGATAGATATATTAAACCTGAAGATGTAAAGATAAAGTTGCACGAAGAACTCCCGCATGGTATAAAAATAATTGACACCATAGAAATACCATTGAAACATCCTCGTTCTTTAAGTAAGACAGAAGAAAATATATATCTTGCGTTTATAAAGGATGCTGGTTTGACAGTACATGCATGCGAGGGCGCTATTGAATCTTTCATGAAAAGAGACAGGGCTGTGATACACCAGCAGCGTGGGGATAGAGAAAGGGAGGTTGACATCAGGGCGCTCGTAAAAGATATTAAATTATTTAAGGGTGGGGGATTTACAGAGGAAACATTGCCCGTGATTCAGTTGACTATTGCAGCAGGAGAAAAGGGGAGCGCAAAACCTCAAGAGGTTATAAGTCATGTGTTCAGTATATCAAAGGATGCAGCATCAGGTCTTAAAATTCTGAAGATAGGATAGCGCTATGCCGAGAAACAAAAACGAGATACTCATAAACTATAACCCGTTTGAAACAAGGGTCGCTCTCCTTGAGTCAGGAAGACTTGTGGAATTTTATGTTGAACGGGCAAAGGACAGGAGCATTGTCGGGAATATCTATAAAGGGAGGGTGGAAAAGGTACTGCCAGGTATACAGGCTGCATTTGTTAATATGGGCCTCGAACGGACAGCCTTCCTCCATGCAGCAGATGTGTACCACGGACTTGAGGACTTTGACGAATTCATAAAATCATCGGAAGAAGAAGAACCTGACACAGGTGCAAGACTTAAGACTGCAAGGAAAACCCCGATTCAGGATATAATTAAGGAAGGGCAGGAGATACTTGTCCAGATCGCAAAGGAACCGATTGGTGAAAAGGGCGCAAGGATAACATCTCATATATCTCTCCCAGGACGGCAGTTGGTCCTTATGCCAACTGATAACCGCATAGGCGTATCAAGGAGGATATCCAATGAAAAGGAGAGGAAGAGGCTTAAGGATATTGTATTGAATTTAAAGCCGCCTGACTGCGGCTTTATAATAAGGACTGCATGCGATGGAATGAAGGAACAGGATATAAGAAGAGATATGGAATATCTTGTAAAACTCTGGGACGATATCCTGAGACGTAAGGGAAAGACTTCAGCGCCTGCGCCACTGTATCATGACCTTGATATAACCATGAGGACAATACGAGACCAGTTCACATCAGATATAGACAAACTTATTATAGACTCCGAAGAAGAATACAAAAGGGCTTTGAGATTTGTAGAAGACTTCCTCCCTTATCTGAAACCGTATGTGGAATTCTATGATGGTGTTGAACCTTTATTTGATTCACGGGGCATTGAGGTCGAAATTTCAGCAGCACTTGAAAGGAAGGTGTGGCTTAAATCAGGCGGCTACATAATCATAGACCAGGCAGAGGCTCTTACTGCAATAGATGTGAATACAGGGAAATATGTTGGCAAAAAGACCCCTGAAGAAACTGTATTAAAGACAAATCTTGAGGCTGTAAAGGAGGTTGTATATCAACTGAGGCTCAGAAACATAGGCGGTATAATCGTCGTTGACTTTATAGATATGGAAAAAGAGGCTCACCGCGAAAAGGTTTATAATGCACTTAAAGAGGCATTAAAAGGTGATAGGGCAAGGACAAATATACTCAAAGTTTCTGAACTCGGGCTTGTTGAAATGACAAGGAAGCGCGTTAGGGATAATCTGTCAAAGGTACTCTGCAAACCCTGTCATTATTGTGAAGGGAGCGGCATCATAAAATCAGGCATAACAACTATAATGGCAATATACAGGGAACTTGTTAAAGAACTCCCGCGGATACGCAGAAGGAAGATATATGTGTATGTCAACCCTGTAATCGCAGGCCTCTTATACAGTGATGAATCAAAGGTCGTGGAAGAACTGGAGCAGAGGTTTAAGAAAAAGGTGTTTATTAAAACGGTCAGCAACTTCCATCAGGAACAATATGAGGTATCGTGATGCTTCCAGTTTGCAGTTTGCAGTTGGCAGTTTGCACAACTGCCAAATACCTACTGCCAACTGTCAATTGCCTACTGCCAACTACCTAGTACAAACGCATTAAACAAATTGACATCATGCGAACACAAGAAATGGCTTTAGACAAGGCGGACAACGAGGAAAACCGCAGGCATACTTTTGAGTATGTTGAGGATTTTCCGAGGACTCCAACGCAGTATAAAGACATTTATTGCGTTCGCATTAGTATTAGTCGCTGAACCTCATTATCACAGCCTCTGGTGAGACCAGATGTCTTGAAAATTCAAGTTCATTTGCAGATATGCCGAGTGCAAGACCAACCAGTTGTGAGAGATGGAGCACAGGCACTCCTAATTTTTGATGTGTCCTCTTTTCAGCCTCCCCCTGATATGAATCAAGGCTTATGTGGCAGAGCGGGCAAGGGCTCACAATGCACTGCGCACCGCTGTCCTTTGCCTCTTTAAGACGTTTACCTATCATGTCAACTGCAGTTGTCTGTGTTACAAGGACTATCTGGAACCCGCAGCATTTTGTCTTGCCTTCATTATGTGTGACATCAGCACCCAGTGCCTCAATCAATCTTTCAAGAGACGATGGTTTTTCAGGATCGTCAAAGCCTTCTGCATAAGATGGCCTTAAAATATGACAACCGTAATAAGGCGCCACCTTCATATCTTTCAGAGGCTTTTTAACCATCTTTTTTAGTTTTTTAAGTCCGTAGTCCTCAATAAGTGCGAATAGGAAATGTTTGACCCTGACATTCCCGCTGTATCTCAGACCTGCCTTTTTAAGCACATTGTTTATTTTCTCGAGGAGTTCAGGTTTTTCTTTTAAATCCCTATTCGCCCTGGACATGACCATAAAACATGTTGAGCATATCGTTATTATATCAAGGCTCATCTTCTCAGCCTGTGCAAATATCCTTGCATTCAGGGCAAGGGAGAGTTCATAGTTATAGTCTGTCATAAGACCTGCACCGCAGCAGTTTGCATCCTTCATTTCCTCAAGCCCGATGCCGAGTATTTGACAAACCTTCTTTGTTGTTGTGCTGTATTCCTTTGTTATGACCTGCGATGCACAGCCAGGATAGTATGCGTATCTCATTTCTCTTCCCTTTCCCTGTTTATTGCATGCAGGGACAAGTTTTCTTTTTCTATCTCATCGTAAATCTTTTTGACCTCATCAATCCCTTCTATTGTTCCAAACAGGCTTGGAAGCGGCATTTTACCGTGCAGTTCCATCTTAAGCCCGAGCGGTATCATGCCAATAGAACGCATAAATCCCAGTGTCCTGAATGTCATTGCCGCCTCATCCAGTTTCCCTGTCTTACGCACAGAATCAACCATTGCCTCCACATGCCGCACACCTGCGTTGTCTGTTATTCCCTTTTTTATTGCCTCTGACCTGAGATTCTCTATGGCAGTTAATGGTCTTACATCCTTCGGACAGACCTCTGTACATTCAATGCACCTGGAGCATGACCATATCCCATGTTCATCGCTTATCTTTGACAGCCGCCTGGTTTTGCCTTCCCGTATATCACCGATAAACCTCCATGCCTTTGTCAGTGCAGCAGGACCTAAAAATTCCCTGTCAGCATCCATCGTATTGCATGAAGAATAACAGCAGCCGCAAGCTATGCAGTTGCTTGCATCATCTGTCTTAAGCGCGTCTTCTTTTTTTATTATCCACCAGCCGTCTTTATCCTTCAGGTCTTTATCATCTTCTTTCGGGTTGAGGTAAGGTTCAATTTTATGTATCTTATGCCAGAAGGCATCAAAGTCAACAACAAGGTCTTTTATTACAGGCAGGCTTGAAAGGGATTCAATGATAACTGTAGAGTGTTTTTCAAATTCAGGGATAACCTGTGTCTTACAGGCAAGTTTCGGTGTGCCGTTTATCTTCACGGCGCATGAGCCGCATATAGCGCTCCTGCATGACCGCCTGAAAGAGAGCGTGCCGTCCTGTTCGTCCTTTATCTTATGCAGGGCATCCAGAACTGTTGTGCCAGCGCTGATATTTACATCATATGCCTGCAGAAACGGTTCATATCCGCTGCTGCCCATTGGGTCGTATCGGGAGATTTTAAGTTTAATCTTCATAAATTAACTACGGTTCTCTATAAACTTCTGCTGGTTCAGGTTTGTCCCGTCTAGAGAAAATTCTCTAACGGGGTTTGTAACCTGAAGCGAAAATTTAGGGATATATTAAATAAATCTGTCCCCTTTTGTTTCTTTTGTTATCTTATACTTGGGAACCCATACAAAGTGTAACTTTATGTCAAACCGACTATGTGAGGTTGTACGATAATGTTCCACCCATTTATTATACTGAAGTTTTCGCCTGAAAGGCGAGGGATTTTATATCCCATTGTGAGACATCAATACTTCCTCTCCATCGGCTTGTATTTTGTAACCACAACATCCTTATAATCAATTTTTATTTCATCGCCATCTTTACAAAACATGGTGTGTTTAAGCCAGTTGGTATCATCCCTTTCAGGAAAGTCAAGCCTGTAATGTGCTCCCCTGCTTTCTGTCCTGTTCATTGCGCCCTTTATTATGCATTCTGCGATGGCAAGTAAACTACCCAGTTCAATGGTCTCAATAAGTTCTGTATTGAAGACATCGCTTTTATCCTCAATATAAACACTTTTATACCGCCTTCTTAATTCTTTTAATTTATCAAGTGCTGTAGTGAGTCTTTCTTTTGTCCTGAATACGCCGACATTTTTTATCATGGTCTCTGCAAGTTCATCCCTTATTTTAGAAGCCCTCTCTCCTGTTGCCCTGTTCATTATTACAGAGACTGAATGTGCAGCCTCTTTTAAAGCACGGTCAGGGAAAACAGGGAGTTTGCTTTCCACAGCATATACTGATGCAGTATGTCCTGCCCTCCTCCCGCAGACAATAGCCTCAAGGAGTGAATTGCCGCCAAGTCTGTTTGCGCCATGGACGCTCACACACGCACATTCACCTGCTGCAAATAGTCCTTCTACCTCTGTCATGCCGTCTATATCTGTCTTTATGCCGCCCATTGAATAGTGGGCGCCGGGCTTTATGGGGATAGGCTCTTTTACAGGGTCAACACCTTCGAAATCCACAGCAAGGCTTCTTATCTGGGGAAGTCTCTCATCTATCTTTCCTCTGCCGAGGTGTCTTAAATCAAGGAGGACGCAGCCGTCCATGCCTCTTCCTTCTTCAATCTCTTTTTGCTCTGCCCTTGATACAACATCGCGGCTTGCAAGTTCAAGGGCATTAGGGGCATATTTTGACATAAACCTTTCACCAAGTGAATTTATCAGATAACCGCCTTCACCCCTTGCACCTTCAGTTACAAGGATACCTGTTGTCTTCAGGGTTGTTGGATGGAACTGGACAAACTCCATGTCCATAAGAGGCGCTCCTGCATCAAGTGCGAGTTTCATGCCATCCCCTGTATTTATGAGAGCGTTTGTTGAATTCTTATAGACCCTCCCGTAACCGCCTGCTGCAAGGATAACGGATTTTGCCTGAAGTCTGTGGATCTGCCCTGTATGGATATTCATGGCAATAATGCCGCGGCATTCATTATCCTCAACAACAATAGAAAGCACAAACCATTCCTCATAAATACCTATGCCGTGTTTTATAACCTGTTCATAAAGAACATGAAGAAGTGCATGACCTGTCCTGTCTGCTGCAAAACATGTCCGCGGAAAACCTGCGCCTCCAAAAGGCCTCTGTGCAATCCTGCCGTCTTCGCCCCTGCTGAATATGGCGCCCATTGAGTCAAGTTCAAGGATGTCTTTTGGCGCCTCCTCGCACATAATTTCTATTGCGTCCTGGTCTCCGAGATAATCGCTCCCCTTTACAGTATCAAATGCATGCGATTTCCATGAGTCGTCCTCACCTATTGCCGCATTTATGCCCCCCTGTGCTGCAACAGAATGGCTCCTGACAGGGTGCACCTTGCTCACGATGACTACATTCAAGCCATGCCTTGCTGCTTCAACAGCAGCGCGCATCCCCGCAAGACCTGCACCTATGATTATGACATCGTGGGTAACCAATGCATTACTCCGAAAATGCCCTTTTGGGGCTGCCTGCCCTGTCGGCAAACCGTTTGTGTGGGAGGCTTTTATGAGGATTTTTCTCTCTTAAGAGAGAAAAATGTTTGCAGGCGGGGCAGGCAGCCCCAAATGCCAACAAGATTTTTATCCCCCTTTGTGAAATAAGGCTCATGTGGTTTCCTCTCTTATCTGTCCGTCGCCGTAGATAATAAATTTCTGCGTTGTAAGTTCTTCAAGCCCCATTGGACCAAATGCATGTATCTTGGTAGTCGATATGCCTATCTCAGCGCCAAGTCCGAGTTGGAAACCATCGGAAAACCTTGTTGAGGCATTAACAAGTACAGTTGACGAATTTACCTCCCTCAGGAACCTCTGTGCATTGTTATAATCCCTTGTAATTATAGATTCTGTATGCAGAGAGCCGTATTTTGCAATGTGATTTATCGCATCGTCAACATCTCCTGCAACCTTTACAGCCAGAACAAGGTCAAGATATTCTGCATACCAGTCATTCTCTGCCGCTGGTTTTGCATATGGAAGAATCTTTACAGTATCTTCACACCCGCGAAGTTCGACACCCGCCTCCTGATACATCTTACCCATCCGTGGTAAAAATTCCTTTGCTATATTTTTATGAACAAGAAGTGTCTCCATTGCATTGCAGACCCCGGGTCTCTGTACCTTTGCATTAAAACAAACCTTTTCAGCCATTTCCATGTCAGCACTTTCATCAACGAATATGTGGCATACCCCTTTATAATGCTTTATAACAGGTATCCTGGAATTATTAACAACAAATCTTATAAGCCCCTCACCGCCTCTGGGGATAATAAGGTCAATATATTCATCCAGTTTCAGCATTTCAAGAACTGCATCCCTCTCTGTTATCGGCACCACCTGAATCGCAGCATCAGGGATACCCGCCTCTCTGCAGGCATCCTGCAGCACCTTTGCGATTGCAAGATTTGAGTTTATAGCCTCACTTCCGCCCCGAAGTATCACGGCATTGCCTGACTTGAGGCAGAGCGCCGCTGCATCAGCAGTGACATTAGGCCTTGCCTCGTAGATGATGCCTATAACGCCCAGTGGTATCCGCATCTTCCCCACAAGGAGGCTATTTGGTCTCCTCCACATCCGTGTAATCTCGCCGACAGGGTCGGGCAAAATGGCGACCTCCTTTATACCGTCAGCCATTGTTTTCAAGACCTTGTCTGTCACTGTGAGCCTGTCAACCATAGCCTTTGACATGCCTTTATCCCGTGCATTTGCAATATCTTTCTTGTTAGCATCTTTTATTGAATCCGCATTTTCTAAGAGTGCGGCAGCCATCCTGATAAGCGCTTTATTCTTTACCCCAGTATCTACTCTGGCTAGTTCCAGCGAGGCAAAACGGCTTGCCTTTGCAATATCAGACACTAACGTTTTTATATCCATATAACCCCCTACATCATCAAACACACCCCGCACCTTGTGCATCTTCCCACATTGCACGGCGGTGTTGTAATGTCTTTCAACGCCCGCTGGTATTCATCCCAAAGATACCTCTTTTTTATGCCGTGGTCAATGAAATCCCAGGGCAGCACCTCTTCAAACCTTTTCTCCCTGTTCACAAAAAAATCAGGCAGAGGTTCTGCCTTTCTGAAAGCCTCTCTCCACCCCTTGTAATGTGCTGTTATCAGTGTATCCCTCAACCGTCTGTCACCCATTGAAAGGTATGTTTGTGCATACCCTTCGCGCGGTGAAAGAAAATTTACCCTAATACCCTTAATAATTGCAAGACCTCTCTTTACTATTTTAAGTCTTTTCTGCAAAACACCAATACCAGCGTATGGAGACCACTGAAACGGCGTCCACGGCTTTGGGATAAAGGGGTTCACCTTTAAAGTTATCTCACCTTTTTTTATAATACCCCTTATTTTTTTAACCAGCAAGACAATCGCTTCTATATCGTAATCCGACTCGGTCGGCAGTCCTATCATAAAATATAGTTTTACCTTATTCATTCCTGCCTCTGATATTAAAGACGCTGCATTAAAAATCTCTTCATCAGAAATGCACTTGTTTATAACATCCCTCAACCTGTCAGAACCTGCCTCAGGTGCAAGGGTTATTGTCTTGTACCCGCTGCCTTTCAGGAGTAAAAGACATTCCTTATCTATAACATCAAGTCTGAGTGACGAAAGGGTAGCCTCACCACCAATGTCAATAACCTGTCTGCATACATCCTTAAGTCCGCTGTATTCTGATACAGCAGCGCCTACCAGTCCGACCTTCCCTGTCTTATCTATCCCTTTTATTACAGAATCCATAATAACTTCTTTACTCCTCTCGCGCGGAGGGAGATAGATAAACCCTGCTGCACAGAACCTGCAGCCCTTGCCGCACCCCCTGCTGACCTCTATAAGTTCAGTATTTCTAAACTCAGAATAAGGTGTAGTAATAACCGAGTGGATAGGATATTTGTTAATATCCTCCACCCTCCTCTTTTTTACCTTTTCAGGTGCATTATAAAGCGGTATGACTTTGTCTATCCTGTTATCAGGACAATAGGTAATATTGTAAAAGGCAGGTATATAAACACCTTCAATTGATGAAAGTTCTTTTTTTAGTTCCAACCTGTCTGTGTGACCCCATTTACAGGTTCTTATAATACCAAAGAGTTCCGATATTACATCTTCCCCTTCACCTATTACAAAGGCATCAAAGAAGTCCGCAATAGGTTCGGGGTTCAGGAATATAGCAGCGCCCCCTGCTATAAGTAATGGATTATTCCCCCCTCTGTGCGAGGAGAGGAATGGAATCCTGGCAAGTTCAAGTGTTTTTAAGATATTCAGATAGTCCTGTTCAAAAGATATGGAAAATGCAAGGACATCAAAATCTTGTAAAGGTCTTGCAGATTCAAGGGAAGAAACTGATATATTCGCATCAGGCAGAAATACCCTTTCACATACAACATAATCAAGGCTGTTCAGCCTCTCATATATTGTCTGAAATCCGAGGTTGCATATGCCGACATTATAGGTATTAGGGTAGACAAGCGCAACCTTTAACCTGTTGCCCCATGGCTTAAAAATAGTCCCTTTTTCTCTGGAGAGGAGTATCTCCCCCCTTTTCTTCAGGTTTTTAAAAGGTAAAATATGCTCCCCTGCAATTTCTATTCACTGGAAAATTAATCAGCCTGTCTTCTTATGAATGTCGGTACATCATAAACATCGTCTGCTGCCATGTTAAAACCGCCTCCCCTGTTCTGCTTCTGGCTCTCGACGCTGTTATGTTCAAACCTCTTCACAGATTCTATCTTCTTCCTTACAATCGCAGGAACCTCCATTTCCGTTATTGTGGCGGGTTCCACAAGAACAGGTCTCTTTATGCGCTCTTTATTGCTGCCGCACTCTTTACCAAAACCTGTTGCAATCACTGTAACCCTTATTTCATCACCCAGGTCCTCATCTATTACAGCGCCGCAGATAATATTGGCATCCTCGTGAGATTCCTCATATATAAGTGACGACGCCTCCTTTATTTCGTGCAGCGACATATCTGAAGAACCGGTAATATTTATCAGCACACCTTTTGCACCGCTTATTGATATATTTTCGAGCAGCGGGTTGGATATAGCCTTCCTGGCAGCCTCAACTGCCCTGTTCTCACCGCCGGCAGTACCTGATCCCATAAGCGCAAGCCCCATCTCTGCCATTATCGTCCTGACATCGGCAAAATCAACATTCTGAAGTCCGTGGACAGTTATAACATCCGATATCCCCCTTACAGCCTGATAGAGCACCTCGTCCGCCCTTTTAAATGCCTCCTGCAAAGAAGTGTTCTTGTTTGATACAGAAAGGAGCCTTTCATTAGGGATAGTGATAACAGTATCAACCCTGTCCTTCAGTTCCTTCAAACCCTCATCTGCAAACCTTAATCTCTGCCTTCCTTCATGCACAAAGGGTTTGGTCACAACTGCAACAGTCAGTGCCCCAATCTCTTTGGCAATCTCTGCAACCACAGGTGAACCGCCTGTTCCTGTCCCTTTACCCATACCTGCTGTTATAAATACCATGTCAGCCCCTTCTAGAACCTCTCTTAACCTGTCCCTGCTCTCAATTGTTGCATTTCTTCCAATATCAGGTCTTGCACCTGCACCAAGACCCCTTGTCAACTGGCTGCCGAGTTGAATCTTCACAGGCGCCTTTGATACAGAAAGCGCCTGCGCATCAGTATTTGCTGCTACAAACTCAACGCCCTCAAGTTCTGCATCTATCATAGTATTAACCGCATTTCCTCCTGCACCACCAATCCCTATAACCTTTATTACAGCCCTTTTGTTAAAACCCTCTTCTAACTGGAACATAGACACCTCCTTTTTTACTCGCTTTGCGAGAATTGTAAAATGGAAATTGTAAATTTTAAAATTTCCAATCTTCAATTTGCAATTTTCAATTCTTTAAAAGAACTCTCTCGTCCATTCCTTCATCCTGGAAAACAATTTGTTAAATGTGTTTTTATCCCCCCTTCCAAATTTATTTGGTGTTTGCATTAAGCGTTTTTTCCCATAAAGGACAAGCCCGACACCTGTTGAATACATCGGACTCTTCACAACATCCACAAGCCCGCCAATGCCTTCAGGCAGCCCCCTCCTTACAGGCATGTTAAAAACCTGCTCTCCAAGTTCAGCCACACCGTCCAGTGCGGCTGTCCCGCCTGTAAGCACGATACCTGAGGCTACTATATTGTCATAACCCGAATTACCTATCTCTGTATTTACGAGTTGAAAAAGTTCCTCTATCCTCGGCTCTATTACCTCTGCAAGTATTTGCCTTGATACAGTCCTCGGGTTCCGTCCGCCCACACTCGGCACATCTATCATATCGTCCTTCTGGACCATGGACACCATGGCACAACCGTACTTCTTCTTTATCTTCTCAGCCTCGCTGGATGGTGTACGGAGGCCTACTGCGATATCACCTGTGACCTGATTCCCCCCGAGAGATATTACTGCTGTATGCTTTATTGTGCCGTTATGATATATGGCAATATCTGTAGTCCCGCCGCCCACATCAATAAGTGCGACACCAAGGTCTTTTTCATCCTGACTCAGCACAGCCTCGCTGCTAGCTATCTGCTGCAATACTATATCAGCAACATCAAGTCCTGCCTTGTTTGCGCTCTTTATAATATTCTGTGCAGATGTAACAGCAGCAGTAACTATATGCACCTTGACTTCAAGCCTTACACCGCTCATCCCGAGCGGCTCTAGTATGCCGTCCTGTTCGTCTATTATGTATTCCTGGGGGAGTATATGTATAACTTCCCTGTCAGTTGGGATTACAACAGCCTGTGCTGCCTCTATGACCCGTGCTATGTCTGAATTTGTTACCTCCTTATCCTTGACTGCTATAACACCATGGCTGTTAAACCCTTTTATATGCCCCCCTGCTATACCTGTATATACTGTGTTTATCTCGCAGCCTGCCATAAGTTCAGCCTCTTCCACAGCCCTCTTGATGGACTGCACTGTAGTTTCAATATTTACAACAACACCTTTCCTTAAACCCCTTGAAGGATGGCTCCCTATACCGATAATCTCAATACCCCCGTCTTCCTTTAACTCACCCACAATAACACATATCTTTGTGGTGCCTATATCAAGTCCTACTATCAGATTGTCCCTCTTACCCATCTCTCATCACCCCCTTTCTTTCCCTGCTTAATACCCCTGCTTACTACCGCTTGGGCAGGCTCTGCAGGGGCAAGTTTAATACCATTTTTAACTTGATGCAGTCTTACAACAACCCTCTCCCCATAATTCAGGTCAATCGTTTCCACTGCTTGAGTGTTATTCCCCAATTCATTGATTACCCTGTCAAGCCTGTTAAGTTTCTCTTCAAAGTTATTATGCCCAATCTCAATCCTTGTACCGCTGTCCATTATATAGAGTGTCAGACCATAAACAGGGTCAATCTTTATCTCTGATAACCGGTCTATACTAAAATATATCTTCCCTGATATAAGGCTTATGAGGTCAATCGCACCAATAACAAGTTTTGATACCTCCTCATCACCTTCCAGTTCATCTTTTGAGATACCTGCTGATATAACAGGGAGGTCAACATCATCCTCTATTGAAACCCTTTTAAAGACCGAACCGCCGTCATCTATAAGATAGAGTGCATCCAGGTTTATAATCGCAAACGGTACCCTCTCCTTTATCTCAACCAATATCTTGTCAGGCATCCTCCTGCCCACCTTCACTGTTTTAATCCACGGGTGTCTCTCAACCCTTTCCCTTATTTCGTCTGCATCAACTGCTATAATGTTATCACCTGGAGTAATGCCCATAAGTTCCAGTACTTCACCTTTTGAAACACGCATAACACCATTTATGTTCACCTCTTTAATCTGCAGAAACGGGGCATTTAATAACTCGTTATAAAAAAACCTCCCTGCTGCAAATATTACTATAACAGATATGGTACCAAGCCCTGTCTTTAACACCCCTCTAACCCTCTGCGAAGATAGAACTTTTTTTACCCTCCGTATAAGCGGCTCCCTCCTCTTAAAGTTTTTTGCTTTCTTTTTTCTAATCATATTGCCCGCGCCCAGAGGTTTCTCTCCATCTTATCCCGTCAATAAGCATATACTCAACAAGTTGAGGGAAACTTATGCCTGCAAAATCTGCAGCCTTTGGTAAAAGACTCAACTCTGTCATGCCCGGAATTGTATTCACTTCAAGCACGTAAGGCTTATCATTGCAATCAAGCATCACATCAACCCTTGCTGCGCCACTGCACCCTATGGAATTATACGTCTCTATCGCTATCACCTTTATCTTCTCCTCCAGTTTCTTATTAAGGCAGGCAGGTAAAATGTATTCGGTCATACCCTTTGTATATTTTGACCTGTAGTCGTACAGTCCCTTCTTGGGTCTTATCTCTATAACAGGTAAAGGCTTCCCATTCAGGACACTCACAGTAAGTTCTCTTCCTGCAATAAATCTCTCTATAACAACCTTGCTGTCAAACCTTCTTGCTATATCTACTGCCTTTTTCAATAACCTTTTATTCTTTACTACTGTGACGCCTATTGTTGAACCCTCTCTCGCAGGTTTCACAACAACAGGAAGCAGCGGGAGGACATCCTTTACTCTCTCTTTACCCCTTACTACTGTAAATTCAGAGGTTGGTATATTATGAAAACAGAAAATCTCTTTTGCTGCTGCCTTATCAAAGGCAAGAGCACTCGCAAGCACACCCGAACCTGTATAAGGTATCCCCATCATCTTAAGAAGTCCCTGTATTGTACCATCCTCGCCATACCTGCCGTGAAGTGCAATAAACACAGCATCAATCTTTTTCTTTTCAATAATCCTTGCTATATCTCTGCCGACATCTATAGGTATTGCCTTGTATCCATTCTCTATAAGCGCATTATATACAGCGGTGCCTGAACGGATAGACACCTCCCTTTCAGAGGACATGCCCCCCATCAGCACACCTATGCGCCTTTTCTTTAAATTTGAAATTCGTAATTTGTAATTTGTAATTTTTCTAGTCCTCCCCCACAATCTTTATCTCTTCCTCCAACATGACGCCCTTTTCTTTAAGCACCTTATCCCTGATAATACCAAGCAACGTAATCACATCTGCTGCTTTAGCGCTGCCAAGGTTTACTATATAATTGGCATGTACATCCGATACCATAGCGCCGCCTATCCTTGTGCCCTTCAATCCTGCCTCATCTATGAGTTTGCCTGCAGACACACCGTTATTCCATCCTTCATGGTTAGGGTTTTTAAATATGCTCCCTGCACTTGGATAACACACAGACTGGGTCTCACCCCTTTTCTTTTTGAATTCTTTTATTCGTCTCTCTATATCTCTAGTATCATCTCTTTTAAACTTTAGATGCACACTTGTAATTATATGGTTTGACGGCAGTATGCACCCCCTGTATAAAAACCTCATGCCGTCCTTATTAATGAACTCCTTATTCCCCTTCATGTCCATCAAATCAATGCCTGTAACAACATCCTTTATCTCTTTGCCGTATGCACCTGTGTTCATTACTACCGCGCCGCCGATTGTGCCCGGTATCTGAACAGCAAATTCAAGTCCTGCAAGTCCCCTTTTCCTGCATTCGTTTACAATCTCAGAAAGTTTGACCCCTGCACCTGCTGTAACCTCGTCTTCACCTTTCCACTGCATATCCCTAAACCCATCTGAGAGGTTTATTACAACACCTCTTATCCCTCCATCCCTTACAAGGAGATTAGTGCCGCTGCCTATAAATAAAACAGGGAAATCCTTTAGTTGCACAAATGATAGTATCTCCCTTAAATCATCCTCGCCCTTTGGGAATACCATAACATCCGCAGGTCCGCCTATCCTAAAGGATGTATAGTCCTTCATCGGGACATCAAAGAGTATACGTCCCTTGAATCTGGGAAAAGGGAAACAGTTTTGAGTTTTTAGTTTTTGGTTTTTAGTTTTCAACTCATAACTCACAACTTAAAACTATTTAACAATTGACCCATGACCCCTGCCTTTTGTCCCATCTGCTTTAATATCTCCTCCCCTGTCTGCCATATATCACCTGCACCCATTATAATGACCATATCGCCTGACCTAACTATCTTTGCGAGATGTGCAGGCACATCCTTCTTATCAGGTATATATGTAACATCCCTGTGCCCATACCCCTTGATTCCATGAAACAGCGCCTCGCTTGAAACGCCTTCAATCTTTTCTTCACCGGCAGGATATATGTCTGTAAGTATCAGGACATCCGCATCATAAAATGCAGAAAGGAAGTCCTCATACAGGTCTTTTGTCCGTGTATACCTGTGAGGCTGGAATAGAGCGACAATCCTCTTCCCCCACCCGTCCTTTGCAGCCTTAAGTGTCGCCCTTATTTCAGCAGGGTGATGCCCGTAATCGTCAACAACTGTTATGTTATTGACAATACCTTTTATCTGGAACCTCCGTTCTACTCCGCTGAAACCAGCCAATGCATTCTTTACATCTTCAAAATTAAGTCCCAGTTCAATTGCCACAGCAATTGCTGCAAGTGAGTTGTAAATATTGTGAATACCGGGTATCCGTATTGTAACCCTCCCGAGAGATTCATGCCTGTTCCATACCTCAAAGGATGTCTCCATCCCTTTAAATTCTATACCCCTTGCATGACAGTCTGCCTGCGCAGTCAGTCCATAGGTAATATGTTTCCTCTCCACCCTGGATATGAGTGCCTGAACATTCGGATGGTCAAGGCACAGGACACAGCAGCCATAAAACGGAACCTTGTTTATAAAAGAGAGATATGCATTTTTTACCTCATCCATGTCTTTATAATAATCCATATGCTCAGGATCAATGTTTGTAACAACTGCAATTGTGGGAGATAGTTTCAAAAATGTACCGTCACTCTCATCAGCCTCTGCAACAAGGAATTCGCCTTTGCCAAGCCTCGCATTTGTCCCTATGCTGTTCAGCCTTCCGCCTATAACAACTGTCGGATCCATCCCTGAACTGCCCAGTATTGTTGCTATAATAGATGTGGTAGTTGTCTTGCCGTGTGTGCCGGCAATCGCTATCCCGTATTTCATGCGCATAAGTTCTGCCAACATCTCTGCCCGCGGTATAACAGGTACTGTCATCTCGTGTGCTGCCTCTATCTCAGGGTTATCTTCCTTCACAGCAGATGAATAGACAACTACATCAGCGCCGTTTATATTTTTCCCCCTGTGCGATATATGTATGACAGCGCCGAGTCTCTCAAGCCTCTTCGTTGCTTCAGATATCTTCATATCCGAACCTGTAACCCTGTAACCAAGGTTTATGAGCACCTCGGCAATCCCGCTCATCCCTATCCCGCCTATGCCGACAAAGTGTATATGTTTTATCTTCCCTTTATACATCCTTATTCTCAGTCTCTAGTCTTGAGTTAACTCTAAACCCGAAACTCTTAACTGCCTAATGCATAAATCTCTTCTGCTATAATACTCCCTGCATTTAGATTGCCGAGTTTCAAAGCCCTTTCTCCTATCTCCTGTAATTCATTTTTACTTTCATAGAGCCTTATAATGACCTCTGCAAGTTTTTCTCCTTTTATATCTTCCTGTCTCAACATTATTGCAGCGCCTTTATCTGACAAATACCTCGCATTAACCTCCTGGTGGTTATCTGACGCATACGGGTAAGGTATGAGTATGGACACCTTACCTATTGCTGTAATCTCTGCAATGCTTGTTGCTCCGCTTCTGCATATAACTATATCAGCCTTACTGTATGCCCCTGCCATATCATCAATGAATCTAAAAATTTGAAATTTGAAATTTGAAATTTGAAATTTATCATATACCTCCATTACCCTTTCATAATCCTCTTCGCCTGTCTGGTGTATAATGTGCAAATCAAACCTGTCTTTAAGATAATTAAGCGAGTCCAGAAATATTGAATTTATAGCCTTTGCCCCCTGACTTCCGCCGAATACAAGAATAGTTTTGCGTTCTGAGTTTTGAGTTTTGAGTTTTGAGATTTCTCGTATCTCCTTTCTGACAGGGTTTCCTGCGACCACGACCTTTTCAGTCCTGAAAAATCTGACGGTCTCAGGGAAGGCAAGGAATACTCTGTCAACATATTTGCCAAGGAACCTGTTTGTTGCACCTGGTAGTGTGTTCTGCTCAAGTATTGCTGTCCTTATCCCCATAACCTTCGCTGCAATTACAACTGGTCCTGAAGAGTAACCGCCTGTGCCTATCACAAAATCAGGCTTGAACTCCCTTATCATCCCCACTGAACTTATTGTCGCCAGACCTGCCTTTAAAAAAGAGAACGATTTATCAAATATACCCTTCCCCTTTATTCCATAGACCTCAAGTGTCCTGAGCGGAAAACCATATCTGGATAATACCTTCTCTTCCAGCCCCTTCTTGCTTCCTATAAACAATATGCTGCACTTTTCATCTTTATCCCTTAATGCCTCTGCCAGGGCAATTGCAGGGAACAAATGCCCCCCAGTGCCTCCACACGCAAGTATTACCCTCAATTAAGTCTCCTGACCTTTTATATAAATATTCAGAAGCATCCCTACACCTATCATATTTACAAGGAGGGATGTCCCCCCGTAACTGATAAAGGGCAGCGTCAACCCCTTTGTTGGCAGGAGTCCTGTTACAACAGCCATATTGACAACCGCCTGAAGAGAAACAAGGAGCGTCAGGCCTATTGCGAGATAAGTACCGTACAGGTCTGGCGCCCTTAATGAAATCCTTATTCCTGAAATGAGGAAAACAAGATACAGGAATATTATGGCGCCGATTCCTATAAGTCCCAGTTCCTCGCCTATAACAGAAAAGATAAAGTCTGTATGTGCCTCAGGCAGATAAAAGAGTTTCTGTTTACCCTCTCCGAGACCGGTACCCCATACCCCGCCCGCACCAAATGCAAGGAAAGACTGTATTATCTGAAAACCCTTGCCTGCAGGGTCTTCCCATGGGTTCAGAAAAACCATTATCCTATCCATCATGTAGCCCTTCTTTGTAACAATGATATATACAAAGGGTATTGCTGCCGCAAAAATGGACATAATGTGGCTTATCCTGACACCTGCAGCAAACATCATAATCAGTGCTATCGCGCCAAGTGACATTGTTGTCCCGAAGTCTCTCTCCATCAGCACCAGAAGCATTACGGCGCCTGTGACAACGATATGAGGCAGAAAACCTATTGAAAATATTTTTACCTTCTCCTTTTTTTTAGAAAGGGAGTATGCAAGGTATATAATCACAGAGAGTTTTGCAAACTCTGACGGCTGAAATGTAAAAGAACCTATCTTCAACCACCGCCTTGCACCGCCGACTGTATGCCCTATGCCGGGCATGAGAACAAGGATGAGCATGATTACGCTCAATATAAGGAGAGGGTATACAAACCTCCTGTAAGTCTGGTACGGAACCCGCATTGAGATCATAAACATCGTCAAAGCAATAATGCCGGACCAGAGGTGCTTTTTCATAAAGAAATACCCGTCGCCATATCTTTTTATTGCCATGATATATGTGGTCGAATAGGTCATCAAAACCCCTGTGGCGAATAAAAGAAGCGTTGAAATTATTAAAAGTTTATCTATCTCCCGTGCCTTTATCATGTTTAGAACCAGACATAAGACTTAAGACTTGAGTCTGGGGTCTTGAGCATAGTAGGATTGGTGAAGCGCATCCATCTGTTGTGTCCGCTTAAGATTGACACAACCTACTATACCTATGCCTCTACCTATATTTACAGCGCCTCAACCAATCTCCTGAAAACATCGCCTCTTTCTTTGTAATCCCGAAACATATCAAAACTGGAACATGCGGGCGAAAGCAATACAATGTCCCCTTTCTCTGCATTTTCGTATGCCTCCCTGACAGCATCTTCCATTGATGAAGCGATCAGGGGCTCTGTGCAGCCGCCAAGTGCAGACTTCATTTTGTCCCTTGCCTCACCTATCAAAATCAGGAGTTTTACCTTTTCCTTTACTAAGTCCCTTAATACCTTGTAATCACCACCCTTGTCCTTACCGCCTGCTATAAGTATGATGGGCGGTTCAAACCCTGCAAGGCTCTTCTGCAGCGCACCTATGTTCGTCCCCTTTGAATCGTCGTAGTATAAAACACCGTCTAACTCCCTTACAAACTCCACCCTGTGCGGGAGGGCGCTGAAATTATTCACACTATTCAGGATATTGTTGTCGTCAATCCCGCACTCCTTTGCAACTGCTATTACAGCCATTATGTTTTCTATATTATGTATGCCCTTTAATTTAAATTCGGCTGTTGGATAAACTGCACTGGAACCGTTTTTCGAATATACAATCTCTTTCCCTGTAAAATACACACCCCTTGAAAGCATCTTCCTGCTGCTAAACGGGATAACCCTTGCCTTAAACCCTGCCCCGTTGTCTTTAATCCATTCCCTTATAGCAGGGTCATCTATATTCACAACCGCGATATCCCCTTCACCCTGATTTCTGAAGATATTAAATTTTGCCTCCGCATATTCCTTAAAGTCTCTATACCTGTCCATATGGTCTTCCGTAATATTAAGCAGTACAGATATAAATGGCCTGAACCTCCTTATCCCCTCTAACTGGAAACTACTGACCTCTGCGACTGCATAGTCATAACTCTCATCTCCCATGGCATACTCAATAAGCGGCGTGCCTATGTTCCCGCCTACAAAAAGAGACTTGCCGGCATCCCGCAAAACCCTTCCAAGAAGCGCTGTTGTAGTGGTCTTCCCGTTTGTGCCTGTTACAGCAATGATTGGCGCATCTATAAAACTGTATGCGAGTTCTATCTCGCTCATAATATCTATGCCTGCCTTTCTTGCTTCATTTACAGGCTCTATGGTCATAGGCACACCCGGACTCATAACTATAAGATCTGCATCCATAAAAATCTCTTTCGGATGTCCGCCTGCTTCAACCCTGATGCCTTCACCCCGCCGAGCAGGGTCACCCATAACCTCCTGTATGCCCTTCAACTGACCTATTGGTTTTGAGTCCGTTACGGTAACGATTGCGCCTTTCTTTTTTAAAAACCTTACTATTGAAAGCCCTGTGCACGCAAAACCTACAATAAGAACCCGTTTGCCTTTCAGGTCATTTCGTTTTTCGCTTTTAGTTTTTTGCGTCTCATTCATCTCAGTTTGAGTGTACTTATTGCTATGAGTGAAAGTATTATTGAAATAATCCAGAACCTCACAATTATCCTGGGCTCAGGCCAGCCCTTTAGTTCAAAGTGGTGGTGTATTGGCGCCATCTTAAAAATCCTTTTACCGCTCATCTTATATGAACTTACCTGAAATATAACTGAGAGTGCCTCAACAACGAATATCCCGCCGACAAGCATAAGGAGTATCTCATGCTTTGTAATAACCGCCAGTGTGCCCAGCGCCCCGCCAAGCGCCAGTGAACCAACATCACCCATAAATACCTGTGCAGGATATGTATTGAACCAGAGAAAGCCAAGACTCGCGCCGACCATTGCACCTGCAAATATTGTCAGTTCCCCGCTTCTCGGCACATATAATATTTGCAAATAGTTTGCTATCTTTACATGACCCGACAGATATGCAAAAAGCATGTATGTTGCAGAGGCTATCATTACAGGACCTATGGCAAGCCCGTCCAGCCCGTCAGTAAGATTGACTGCATTTGATGCCCCGACTATTACGAGCATAACAAACGGCACATAGAGGAAACCAAGGTCAATCTTTACATCCTTGAAAAAAGGGACTGAGATATTGGTGTCAAAACCGCTCATATACAGAAATACTGCAACTATTAACGCTATAAAAAACTGCCATAACAACTTATATCTCGGCCAGAGACCTTCGCTGTTCTTTTTAACCAATTTTATATAATCATCAATAAATCCTATTGCCCCAAAACCAAGTGTTATAATTATAAGCAGCCAGACATAAAGATTTGTAAGGTTTGCCCACAACAGCGTCGGGATTACAACCGCAAAGATTATCAGCGTTCCCCCCATTGTCGGCGTGCCTTCTTTGCTTATATGATTCGGGGGGCCGTCCTTTCTTATGACCTGTCCAATCTGCATAAGAGAAAGTTTTCTTATAATGTAAGGGCCTAAAATAAAACTCAAGACAAGGGCGGTGATAACCGCATATATAGTCCTGAATGTAATATACTGGAATACATTAAAGACCGTATGATATGTATGCAATGGATATAACAGATGATACAGCATTCTATATCCTCCCTCCTGCCATCATCACCAGTTTCTCAACGACATCTTCCATACCTGCAGCCCTTGAACCCTTTACAAGCAGAATATCCCCGCTGCTGATTATATCTTTAATGCCCTCTACGGCATCTGACTTGTTACTTACAGCCATGATAGAATTACACCCCATCCCGACTTCAACAGCACCATCAGTAATGTCCCTGCTGAACTCACCAACTGCAAATAAAATGTCCAGTCCCAGCCTCCCTGCTATCCTGCCTATGTTCTTATGCCTGTCCCTGGATGCATCTCCGAGTTCAAGCATATCACCCAGTACTGCTATCCTCCTTCCCTTCATGTCAGCAAGGCTTCTCAGAGAAGATTCAACAGATGCCGGGTTTGCATTATATGTATCATCTATTACTGTAACACTATTATTGAGTCTTATAACCTCCATCCTGCCGTGCAGAGGCTTGAAGTCTCCAAGACCCCTGACTATATCTTCCTCTTCAGCGCCTACTGCCAGACTTGCTGCGATAGCACAGGCGACGTTTGAAAGGTTATGGAGCCCTTCTCCAACAATCCCTGCCTTTATATCCCTTCCTCTCACCCTGAATTGCGCATCCACTATCCCGTCCCTTTTTGAGTACCCTTTAAGGGATACAACTGCATCAGTTTCCAGGCTGAAGGTAATCTTTTTCTGCTTCACAGGTTCGGTAATCTTTACAATCCACGGGTCATCAATGTTTACTACAGCAATGCCGTCAGGTTTGAGTCCTGAAAATATTTCACCCTTTGCGTATGCCACCCCTTCAATATTTTTAAGGGTTTTAAGGTGTGCCTCACATATATTTGTAAGCACCGAAACATCTGGCATGCATATATTTACAAGTCTTGTCATTTCACCCCTTTCACTTATGCCGAGTTCAACAACTGCCGCATTATGCCTTTTGTCCAGCCCCAGCAGTGTAAGGGGCATGCCTATAAGATTATTCATGTTGCCCTCTGTCTTAATGATTGTGCGCGACACTCTCAGTATTGACGCTATCATCTCCTTTGTAGTAGTCTTGCCGCAGCTGCCGCTGACTGCAATGAGAGGCAGGGGATACATAATCCGCCAGTACCTTGCAAGTCTTCCAAGTGCTTCAAGCACATCATCTGTATAAACTACCGCTCCCTGCTTAAAACATGCAGGGACAGGCTGCCCCTCCGGTATTCCGGGTAATTGCAGAGGTGCGTTTACAACAATGGCAGAAGCGCCTTTTTTTAACGCAGCCCCTGCAAACCTGTTGCCGTCAAAATTTGGACCGGTAAGTGCAAAGAATATCTCACCCGGTTTTATTGTCCTTGAGTCAGTTGAAACACCTCTTATCTCAATATTCTCATCACCTGCGATAAGACTACCTTTAACCGCACTTACAACCTCTTTTATTGTCAGTTTAAACATTTCTGCTCCATGGCACGGATCGCCCTCTTCACCTCTTCAACATCATCAAATAGTATTTTACTATCCCCTGTAATCTGGCACTTCTCATGCCCTTTGCCTGCAATAACGACAAAGTCGTCTTTCCTTGCAATGTTTACAGCCTTTTCAATAGCCTCTCTCCTATCAGGGATTACTGCATAAAAACAGTGTTGAGTGTTGAGTGCTGAGTGCTGAGCAAATTCTTCAATTGAAACCTTTTTGACCCCTGTTTTTATCCCTTTTTCTATTTCCCTGATAATCTCAAGCGGGTCTTCGTTTCTCGGATTATCGGATGTAATGATTACAATATCGCTCAGCCTTGCCGCAACCTCACCCATAATCGGTCTTTTTCCTCTGTCCCTGTTTCCACCGCAGCCAAATACTGTTATAACCCTTGCCTTTGCCAGATTCCTTATTGTGGTGAGCAGCCTAAAAAGGGCATCACCTGTGTGTGCATAATCAACAACTGCATGGAATCCAGGTTTTGACGATATCCTTTCTACTCTTCCCGGTACACGATTGAGGCTTGCAACCCCCTTCTTAATAATATCTATACTTATTCCAAGACCTATCCCCGCACATGCTGCAGCCATTATATTCTGGAGGTTGTATTGCCCAAGCAACACTGACGAGATATGCATCCTGCCCATCGGTGTTGAAAGCACGGCATCAATACCACTGTCTGAAAATTTTACATCATCAGGATATACATCAGCCCCCTTATGCAGACTGTATTCTATCGTGTGTACAGATACATCCCTTTTGATACCCCCCCCCCAATCATCATCAATGTTTATTACAGCAAACGAACTGCCTTCTGAATACGGGAGAAATTCTTCAAACAGTCTTGCCTTGCTCCTGAAATAATCTCCCATGGTGCCGTGGTAATCAAGGTGTTCCTGTGTAAGGTTTGTAAATATGCCGCACAAGAAATTACACCCATCAACCCTCTTCTGCGAAAGGGCATGTGATGAAACTTCCATTATGCAGTGCGTTACTCCGCTTGAAGCCATATCTCTTAATATCTTCTGCAGGTCAGGCGCTTCAGGGGTTGTATGCGGCGCATCAAATACCATATTTATATACCTGTAGTTTATTGTGCCTATGACACCCGGCTTAAACCCTGCCTGCCTAAGTATTGACTCAATAAGATATGTTGTTGTTGTCTTCCCGTTCGTACCTGTAACACCTATAAGGACAAGTTCCTTTGAAGGGTCTCCAAAAAACCTGCATGCAAGTTTCGCCATAGACTCTCTTGCATCAGTAACAATGACCTGCGGTATGGTGGTGCCGCTGCCCATTTCCTCTGCCAGGATTGCAGCAGCGCCATTTCTTACCGCGTCGGGGATAAAACGACGGCCGTTTGTATCCCTGCCATGGAGTGCAGCAAACAGATATCCATCCTTCACCTCTCTGGAATCATATGCAATACCTTTGATATCCACCTCCATTTCCCATCCCTTCAGCGTATTCAACATCTGCCCTGAAGGCAGGACACCTATTAACTCCTTCAACTTCATATTACCTGAACCACACCTCACAGACAGCACCTGGGATAATTCTCACACCCGACATTGGGTCCTGATGAAATGCCCTCCCGCTCCCCACAACCCTTACCTCCAGCGGTATCTCCCTTGATATCTTCAATACCTGTCTTACAGTCTTGCCTGCCAGATCAGGCATTATATATGCGTTTCCGCCAGAAGAATGGTCATCGACTATCTCATCTCCCTGCTTAATACCCCTGCTTACTACTGCAGGGGCAATCTTTGCAGAGTCTGCCTCATACTCGATACCGGGGATAAGGCTGCTTGCTTTAACTACTCTCCCATTCACATAAACACCAAGATACGGGAGGCTCTGTCTTGCAATCTCTCTGAATACAGGTGCTGCAACCTGACCACCGTAAAACTCACCACGTGGCTCATCAATCAGAACAAGGATAGTGATTCTCGGGTTATCAGCCGGGACAAAACCGATAAATGAACTTATATACCTCCCCTCTGAATATCCGCCTGCTGAAAGGTCAGGCTTTTGCGCTGTTCCTGTCTTGCCGGCAACCTCAAAACCGTCTACCGCTGCTTTTACACCGGACCCGCCTTCTTTTATAACCTCTTTTAAAACCTCTGTAACCTTCACCGCTGTTTCTTCGCTTATAACACGTCTTCTGACTTCGGGATTAAATTCCTTTGCAACCTTACCATCCCTGTCAATAACACTTTTGACAACAATCGGTTTCATTAAATATCCCTTGTTTGCGATAGCAGAAAATGCAGTAACAAGTTGCATACCTGTAACAGACACCCCCTGACCGAAAGATATTGTGCCAAGCGTTACCTTTGACCATTTTTTAACATGCGGCATATTACCTGACGCTTCACCCGGCATATCTATCTCTGTCTTTGAGCCAAAACCAAACTCCTTAAGGTATCTGTAGAACTTCTCCTTCCCCAGTTTTTCGCCGATCTTTACTGCGCCTATATTGCTGGAATGTCTTATTATGTCTGTAACAGTCAGCCAGCCGTATCTTTTATTATGGGCATCGTGAATTGTTCTGTCACCAACCCTGTACACACCATCTTCACAAAAAAACCTGTCAGTTGGTGCAGCAATACCTTCTTCAAAAACTGCTGACAAAAGAAAAGACTTGAATGTTGAGCCTGGCTCAAATACATCTGCAACCCCTGTATTCCTCCAGAAGCGGGGACTGTATTCCCAGAACAAATTGGGGTTGAATACCGGGGAGACTGCCATTGCAAGGACTTCGCCTGTCCTGGGGTCCATAACTATTGCCACCCCTCCTTTTGCCCTTGTTGATGCAACAGCCCTGTTCAGTTCCTTCTCTGTTATAAACTGGATGACCTTATCAATCGTCAGGACAATATCCATGCCTCTCGCTGCAGCATCCCTGTCAATGTTATTCTTTATTATCGCCTCACCATGTGCATCCCGTTCATCTACTATCCTGTAAGCATTCCCCTTCAGGTAATCATCAAACCTGCGCTCCACCCCCTCAAGCCCGTTTGAGTCAATTCCTGCAAAACCAATAACATGGCTTGCGAGCTGCAGGTTAGGATAAAATCTTTTATTTTCCGTCAAAACACCTATCCCATCCAGGTTTAAACCCTTAAGTCTTTCTGCAGCATGGAAATCAACCTTCCTCTTTATCCACACAAACTGCCTGTTCCTGTTTATCTTTTCCATTAACTCCCTTCTGTCCATCGGGATAGCAGGGGCAAGGACATTAACAACCTCTCTCGGATTTTCTATACGTTCAGGTTGTGCATAAACAGAAACCGCGTCTGTGGAAACAGCCAGTTCTTTCATATTCCTGTCAAATATTGCGCCCCGTTTAGGAACAAGCGTAACCTCTTTAAAATACTGCCTTGATGCAATAGTTCTAAGTTTCTCCCGTTCCACAACCTGAAGTTGAAATGCACGTACAAAAACAACCATGAACGCTGCAAAAAACAGCATGAGGACGGTAAATATACGAAACTTAAGCCATATATTGGATTCTTTCATCTTACCTTTATAATCTGTTCCTGACGCGGATATATAAGTCCAAGTTCCCCTTTTGCTATCTCCTCTATCCTCGACGGAGACTTAAGCGTCTCTACCTCTAATTTTAACCTCTCCGTTTCCCTTGCGAATTCCATTCTTTCCCTTTCAGCCCTTGATATTTCATAACCAATACTTACTGTCAGAAGTCTGCTCCACAGGTAAAATAATATAACCATCACTACTACCGTGACCACTGCAATTGCAGAGAATAAAAAGCCGGGGTCTTTAAAATCGCGCCTTTCCTTTATCCTCTGGTGGCTCAGTATTCCTGTAAATGAATTCTTTTTCAGCACAGCCTGCATGTCAACTCCAGTTGTAGAGTTCAGGGGTTTAGGAGTTGAGGGTTTAATTCCTTAACTCTTTAACTCTTCAACCCATTAACTCACCTGCTATATCCTCTCAGCAGCCCTCATCTTTGCGCTCCTTGCCCTCGGGTTACTCATGATCTCCGAGGGTGAAGGTATAACAGGCTTTTTTGTAATAATCCTTAAAACAGGTTTTTTACCACACCTGCATTCAGGGAAATCGAGCGGACAGATGCAGCCCCTTTCCAGTGCCCTGAACCTCTCTTTTACCACCCTATCTTCAAGTGAATGGAATGAAATGACAACAAACCTCCCCCCGCTTTTAATCAGATGGACACCATCGTCTATTGCCCTCTCAAGATTTCTGAGTTCATCATTTACAACTATACGGAGTGCCTGAAATGTCCGTGTGGCAGGATGTATATCCCTTGGATGGTATCTTGCAGGAATTGAAGAACATACAATGTCAGCAAGTTCTGTTGTAGTAGTAATCTGACCAACCTTCCTCCTTTTCACAATCGCCTTCGCTATCTTATTCGCCCATCTCTCTTCCCCATACTGTCTGAAAATATCCGCAAGTTCCTTCTCACGGAGTTTATTTACTATTTCCCTTGCTGTCCTGTCTTTACTCCTGTCCATCCTCATATCAAGAGGCCCCTCAAACCTGAAACTGAAACCCCTTTCAGGTTTTTCAAGATGATAAGAAGATACGCCAAGGTCAAGGACTATCCCGTTGACACCTGTTATGCCCATTTCTCCGAGTATGCCCTTTATGTCTGCAAAATTTCCTTTTACTGTTGTTACCCGTGAGATATAGTTTTTTAAATTCTCTCTTGCCTCATTTATTGCATCCTCATCATGGTCAATACCTATAACCCTGCCATCAGGTTCTGCTGCTTCCAGTATCCTTGCTGTATGCCCGCCGCCTCCCAGTGTCCCATCAATGTATAAACCTCCTGACTCACACTTCAGAAAATAAACGACTTCATCTGGCATTACAGGAGTGTGTTTGAAACCCATCTAAAGACCCATGCTTGCCAGCACACTGCTTATCTCATCAAAATTCTCCTGCGATCTTGCTATGACTGCATCCCATCTGGACTTGCTCCATATCTCAATCCTTTTCAACGCACCGACCATTACAACATCCTTATCCAGTTTTGCATAATCCCTTAATACCTGTGGAATGACTATCCTCCCGAGTTTATCTATTGCACATTCAGCAGCGCCTGAATAAAAAAATCTCAAAAACTGGGTAGCCTCTTTTTTCAGCATGGACAGGTTCGCTGCCTTCTGCTCAAATATTTCCCATTCAAGGAACGGATATGCTACAAGACAGCCATCAAAGTTAGTAATAATAAGCCTATCGTCGTATTTATCCTTCAATATCTCTCTGAACCTTGAAGGCACACTTATTCTTCCCTTCTTATCAATGGTATGCTCAAACCTGCCCTTAAACATTTTTAGCACCTCCATCCCACCCTATCTAACATTTATACCACCTTATACCACTTTATACCACTGTGCCTAAACTATATTCCCCTTTACAATTATTTGTCAAGAAATTTTTAAACTTTTTTGAATGTAAAAATTATCGGAGGTTCTGTTAATTTAGGACTGTTAATTTAGGACTTGAATAAATATTAGAGAGTGATATTATTTCCATAAAAAATGGTCCTTGTTATTGATATAGGCAACACAAGCATTGTGGTCGGTGTTTATGACAGGAGAGACTTGATCAGGCACTGGTGCATCAGCACAAAGAAAGGACGGACCGCAGATGAATACGGCATTGTGATGACTGACCTTTTTAATTTTGCTGGTATCAGACCACCTGATATAAAAGGCATTATAATCTCCTGTGTTGTCCCACCGCTCATTGATACATTCGTTGAAATGTCAGAAAGATATTTCGGACATAAACCTGTTATTGTGGGCCCAGGCATAAAAACAGGAATGCCTGTTATGACGGACAATCCTAAAGAAGTTGGTGCAGACAGGATTGTCAATGCAGTAGCAGCGTATGAGACTTATAAAAAAGCAATCATTGTAGTTGACTTCGGAACAGCGACAACTTTTGACTACATATCACCAAAAGGAGAATATATGGGTGGTGCGATAGCGCCCGGGATAGGGATATCCTGCGATGCACTCTTCCAGAGAACTGCAAAACTCCCCAGGGTTGAGATAACAAAACCAAAAAAACTGGTCGGGAAAAATACTATTGACAGCATGCAGTCAGGCATCTTCTATGGTTATGTCGGACTGGTAGATGGAGTAGTCCATAAGATGAAGCACGAGGTCGGGACAAACCCTTATGTTGTCGGGACAGGCGGCTTTGCGAATATTATAGCGCCTGAAAGCAGCAGCATAGATGAGGTGGATGAATCTCTCACACTAAAAGGGCTCTTACTTATTTACGAAAGGAATCTGTGAACAGATGGGAATGGACACTGCCGAGGAACACTTTAAGAACGGACTCTCTTTTCTTGCAAAAGATAACATTCCTGATGCGTTTGAGGCTTTCAGAAAGGCTTATGAATCCAACAGCAATACTGCAAGATATATTTCATATTACGGACTCTGTATCGCACTTTACACGGAAGATATTGAAACAGGTCTTGAACTCTGCACCCGTGCCATAAGGACAGAGTTTTTCAGGAGCGAATATTACCTTAACCTTGGAAAGGCATTTGTAAAGGCAGGGAAGAAACAGAGCGCCATAAACACATTCAGGAAAGGGTTAAGGATAGACAAAAAAAACGAGGGGATCAAAAAAGAACTTGAAAAGATGGGTATAAGGGCAAAACCTATAATCCCGTTCATGGCAAGGTCAAACCCTATAAACAAATACATCGGCATATTGTTCAGACGAATAATACCGAATATTTTAGGCAGGAAGAAAAGGGAGGAATCTGAACTATAAACTACACAGGAGGTGTGTATGGAAGTCCTGATGGATAAAAAAAGAAATGTTGCAATCATCGCACACAGCGGTGCAGGCAAGACAACCCTTGCAGAGGCAGTACTCTTCAATGCAAAGGCAACTGATAAATTAGGCAGAGTAGATGACGGTTCATCAATGCTTGATTTTGAGCCTGAGGAGATTAAAAGAAAGATAACCCTGTCTGCAAAAGTCCATCACTATGAATGGGACAAATATTCTGTGAATATTATTGATACACCCGGTTATTCTAATTTTATACCCGAAACAGAAAACTGCCTTACAGTAGTAGGCGGCGCTGTTGTCATACTCTCTGCAATCTCGGGTGTAAAGGTGCAGACAGAGGAGGTCTGGAGGTTTGCAAACGAATACGCTGTCTCAAGGATTGCATTTGTAAACAAGATGGATAAGGAATTTGCAAACTTCATAAGGGCTGTTGATGATATGGAAAAGGTGCTTAATGTAAAAGGCGTGCCTGTGCAGCTACCCATAGGGAGCAGCGAGGATTTTAAAGGGGTTATAGACCTCCTTCAGATGAAGGCGCTGGTATATAAAAATGATTTGTCAGGAAATTATGAAATAAAAGAGATACCAGGCGAACTCATGGCAGAGGCAAAAAGCATGCGTGAGCATATGATTGAGGCAATCGCTGAAACAGATGACGCTTTTACAGAAAAGTATTTAAACGGAGAAGAACTTACAATAGATGAAATTAAAACGGGTCTGAAGGAGGGCGCCCTCTCCAGAAGATTTGTGCCTGTACTCTGCGGCTCTGCATTTAAAAACATCGGCGTACAGCCTCTCATGGACATGATAGACCTCTGCCTCCCCTCACCGCTGGAAAAGGGTGTTGTGCGCGGTGTAATAAAGGGTAAAAATCCTGTAACAGGTGAGGAGGTCGAAAGACATCCTTCCTTTGAAGAACCGTTCTCAGCGTTTGTATTCAAAACAACCATTGACCCATTTACAGGGAAACTCAGCATCTTCCGCATATATTCAGGCAAGATTAAATCTGACTCTAGCATTCTTAATTCCACTAAAAATACAAAGGAAAAGATAAGCCACCTGTATCTGGTTATGGGTAAAAAACTTAAAGAGGTAAGTATAGCCGGTGCAGGTGATATTGTGGCTGTAAGTAAATTTAAAGAAACATCCACCGGCGACACCCTGTGCGATGAGGGGCATCCTGTGGTATTCCCCGGCATACCTGCTGTTAATGCAGTTCTTTCATACGCAATAGCGCCTAAAACAAAATCCGACGAAGACAAACTTCACCCTGCTATAATAAGACTTATGGACGAGGATACAACGTTAAAGTTCACAAGGGGCGATGAAACAAAAGAGTTTATCCTCTCTGGCGTGGGGCAGACACATCTCGAAATTGCTGTAGAAAGACTGAGAAGGAAATACGGTGTTGATGTGGTCCTGCAGACCCCGAAGGTGCCATACAAAGAAACCGTCCGCTCTTCTGTAAAGGTTCAGGGCAGATATAAGAAGCAGTCGGGCGGCAGGGGACAATACGGCGATGCATGGATTGAACTGTCACCGCTTCCACGCGGCAAAGGGTTTGAGTTTGCAGACAATATTGTAGGGGGGGTTATACCGCGGCAGTACATACCTGCCGTAGAAAAGGGTATTGTAGAAGCAATGCACGCAGGCGTCGTCGCAGGCTATCCTGTTGTTGATGTCAGGGCATCTCTGTACGATGGTTCATACCACTCTGTTGATTCATCTGAAATGGCTTTCAAGATAGCAGGGTCAATGGCTTTTAAAAAAGGTATGGAAATGGGGCATCCTGTATTGTTAGAGCCTATCATGTCTATGGAGATAACTGTGCCTGATGAAAACCTTGGAGATGCTATCGGTGACCTGAACTCCAGGCGTGGCAAGATCCACGGCGTTGAACCAAAGGCAAACAGCCATGCAATAAAGGCAGCAGCGCCCATGTCAGAGATGCTTAGTTATGCCTCTGATTTAAAAAGCATGACAGGGGACAGAGGGATGTTCACAATGGACTTTTCACACTACGAGGAGGTGCCGACACATCTGGCACAGAAGATAATAAATGCAGCGAAGGCAGCACGGGATGCACATGAGAAAAAATAAAAAACCTGATTGTTAAAGTTTGTAATTGGCAGTTTGCAGTTGCCAATTGTCAACTGCCAAAAAATGCAACTGCATTTTTTTGGGTAACCCATATCGGAGGTTTATTATGCCTGATGAGGATATAACAACTGTAAATCCAGAAGAGATAGCGGGGTTTGATAAAGACCTCGTGGAAGAAAAGGGGGAAGGTGCACAGAAACCCGAGACATCAGGTCTGTACAGCAGGGTACAGGAAATGTCTGTTGCAGAAAAGATAAAACTTGCGACCCTCGGGAATAAACAGGCAAGGGAAGTCCTGATAAAAGACTCAAACAAACTCGTTGCAATTGCTGTTATAAAAAACCCAAGGATCGGAGAGGATGAAATACTTAAGGTTATTAATTCAAGAAATATCTCTGACGAGATACTCCGCATAATTGCGAACAACAAGGAGTGGACAAGGAATTACAGTATCAAACTCGGACTGGTTGAAAACCCGAAAACACCTCTTGGCATTGCACTTAAACTTCTTGGTCATCTCGTAGAAAAGGACCTCCAGAAACTGTCCAAAAGCAAAAATGTATCAAACGTTCTTGCCACAACAGCAAGAAAGATGGTAACGCAAAAGGGGCGCCACTGAAAATCAGTTTTGAGTTATGAGTTTAGAGTTTTGAAGGTGTTGTCATTTGGCAGTTTCTATTGTCTTCAAGAACCTCACAAAATAGTCAACCCCCGACCATAATGTAAAGACAAGTGCAATCCATATCAGTATTAAGCCTACTGCGTGAAAATCAATATTAAAAAAAGGGTAGTGTATAATGAGTGCAATTACCGCTGCTATCTGGAATGTTGTCTTGTGCTTCCCAAGACTGCTCGCTGCGATAGTAATACCTTCTTTTGCCACGATTGCCCGAAGCCCTGTAACAGCAATCTCCCTCCCCACAATAAGACTTACCATCCACGCAGGCGCCCTTCCTGCAGATATCAGCATTATGAGAGATGTTATTATAAGCACTTTATCCGCAAGGGGGTCCAGAAATTTACCCAGCACAGTTGAAATATTCATCCGTCTTGCCAGATAACCGTCAAGCCAGTCTGTAAGCGCCGCAATGCTGAATATAACAGCAGCAAGTATGCTTGAGTATTTACCGGGGTTTATGAGCAGGATTATAAGTAATGGCGCTGCTGCAATCCTTGAAAGGGAAAGGATGTTTGGTATGTTCCATATGTCTTTTGACATCTCTGTAGAGGGTAACCGTAGTTATCTGTTTGCCACTTTAAGCGATGTATTTTCTGCATTCTTGTATGCCTTAAAATGCTGTAAAACCTTTCTGACATAGTCCTGTGTTTCCCTGTACGGCGGAATACCTTTATATTTCCGGACAGCCCCCTCGCCTGCATTATACGCTGCAAGCACAAGGAGCAGGTTTGATTTATACATCCCGATAAGTTTTTTCAGATACCTTACACCGCCGTCTATATTCTGTACAGGGTCAAATGCATTGTCAACACCCATATCACCTGCTGTGCCTGGCATAAGTTGCATAAGCCCCACTGCACCCTTATTAGAAACTATAGAAGGGTCAAAATCTGATTCTGCCCTTATTATAGCCTTGATCAGAAGGGGGTCAATACCGTGGATTTCTGCAGCCTTATATATAAGTTTGTCGTGCCCTCCAAGCGAAAGTTTCCTTGAATCAAAATGCTCCTCTTTTATCTTGACACGCCAGTTGTTATTGGATGTGGGGACATTGGAAAAATGTATTACACCCCTGTCGTCAGTATATGAATATATGTCTGCAAAAGCAGGCGATGGGTGATGGGTGATAGATGATAGGAAAAATCCGCAACCTATTACTAATAACACATAACCTATAACCTGTAACCCATAACCTGTCTTTTCAACCCATGTTTTTTCCACTTAAGAGTACCTTTCTGCGGTTGCCCACCCCGCTGGCAAACCGTTAAGAGAGAAAAATGTTTGCAAGCGGGGCAGGCAACCGCAAACGCTAATAAGATTTCCGCCCATCTCATTTATGAACTAAAGGCTCATGAGCGTTTTATAAACCCAAGTTTACACCAATTATCTTTTCCGGGCAAGTTTTTTATAGACTATATCCTTTGGCATGTCATATCCTGTCCAGAGTTTAAAACTGAGCGCTCCCTGTTCAACGAGCATCCCCAGACCGCTGTGCGTCCTTATACCGAGTTTATCGGCATTTCTGAGAAATTTTGTAATACGCGGTTTGTAGATTATATCTGATACAACTGCATTCGTTGAAACGGCTTTTAAAGGAACCTTTACCCCCCCCTTATCATTCATGCCCGCAGATGTCGTGTTTACGATGAGGTCAGCATCAGGGACATACCTCATAAGACTTTTCTCTTTAATGCCTGTTGCAATAATTTCTACATCCCTGAAAAGCGACCTGAATCCATCTGCAAGAGACATACCTCTTTCCACTGTTCTGTTTGCAATGACAATCCTGCATGCACCCCCCTTTGCAATCCCGGCTGCAATTGCCCTTGCTGCACCGCCGGCGCCGAGTATCAAAACATTTTTACCCTTCACATTAAAACCGAGTTCGCTCCCCAAAGATTTTATGTAGCCGCCGCCGTCTGTATTGTGTCCTATAAGTTTCCCCTTCCTGTTGACTATTGTATTCACAGCACCTATAAGTTTCGCATCGTTGGAAATTTCATCAAGGAATGGGATAATACTTTTTTTATGCGGTATGGTAATATTCACGCCGACAATATTTAATGCCCTTATTGCATTGACAGCATCTGCAAGGTTATCAGGCTTAACCTCAAACGGCATGTAAACCATATCCAGTCCCAGTGCCTCTATTGCTGTATTGTGCATAAGCGGCGAAAGCGTATGGCTTACAGGACAGCCAAATATGCCAAGCACCCTTGTAGTCCCGCTGATATTCATAAAAGACCTCTTGCCTTTTTAATATCCATTTTTATCTGCGATACAAGTTTATCAGGGTTTTTAAATTTAATTTCGTCCCTTATCCTTTTCACAAAATGTATCCGCAGGTTCTTCCCGTAGAGATTGCCGTTAAAATCAATTACATGCGCCTCTATATTTACAGAATCAATATCTCCGAATGTAGGGTTGGCGCCTATGCTGACAACAGCAGGAAGTATTTTGCCTTTTACTCTGCAATAGGCAGCATATACACCCCTTCCGGGTATCAGTTCATTCAACGTATATATGTTCGCTGTTGGGAAGCCAATCTCTTTACCGCGGTTTCTCCCCTTTATGACCTTCCCGGATATTGAAAACACCCACCCGAGCAAAGCCGATGCCTTTTTAACATCACCGTTTAAAATCAGCCCCCTTATCCTTGAACTGCTTACAATACCTCCTCCCTTTTTGAACGCAGGGATAACACCTGCTTTAAAGTTAAATTCTTTACCAAGTTCCTTTAAATAATCGACTGTCCCTTCCTTACCCCTGCCAAACAAATAATCATGTCCAACCCATACCTCTTTAACGCCAAGCCGCAGCAGCAATTCGTTCTTCACAAACTCCCCCGGGTGCTGGCTTGCAAACTCCCTTGTAAAATCAGCACACACCAGAAAATCAATATCAAACGAGCTCAGCAGTTCTATCTTGTCGTCAAATGTAGTTATAAGTGGAAGGCTCCTCTCGGGTGCAACGACCTTTACAGGGTGAGGTTCAAATGTATAAACTATGGAAGGGCATCCGCACATATTTGCCCGCGTTCTGACCTTTTTAAGTATCTGCTGATGCCCCAGGTGAACACCGTCAAAATTGCCCAACGTAAGGACAGATGACTTTATCCTTCTTCCGCTTTTTATAATCTTCATACTAAAACTTACCTGATTTCAATATCACGATACCCAGCCACAAACCAAGTACAGAGGCTAAAACAAAACCTAATATGCCAAAAAATGGCAGACCAAATATCGTTGGACCAGCCCCTAATGTCATAACAAGCGACGAACCTAAAATAAGCGATGAGATAATAATACCCGATGTTATTCTGTTAAATGAGCGGTCTATCTCGCCGATAAAGTTTTCAAGCCCCCTGTGCATAAAGTCTATTGTAAACCTGTCGTTCACCATCTTTTTGAATA